>Ga0224512_10000014_pt1 | contig 251909 bp, 303 predicted proteins | sample SF_May12_sed_USG_4_FD_169103 | JGI IMG/M metagenome (GOLD analysis project Ga0224512, IMG submission 169103) | Sediment microbial communities from San Francisco Bay, California, United States - SF_May12_sed_USGS_13 | ecosystem: Environmental > Aquatic > Marine > Sediment | place: USA...
AAAGCAGCTCCAAAGAGAAAAGCAGCAACACGCAAAGCAGCTCCAAAGAGAAAAGCAGCAACACGCAAAGCAGCTCCAAAGAGAAAAGCAGCAACACGCAAAGCAGCTCCAAAGAGAAAAGCAGCAACACGCAAAGCAGCTCCAAAGAGAAAAGCAGCAACACGCAAAGCAGCTCCAAAGAGAAAGACAGTTAGGCGTAGACGTTAAACTGTCTTTACTATCTTTTTTCTATTTTTTATTATTTTATTAAAGAATATTTCTAAATTCGAATTTAGAAATAATAGGAATTACTAGTCATTCATCTGTAATTCAGGCAAGATAAAGATTCTTTCAGGTTTAATTTTCAGAATTACTCTTTTTTCATCTTCTCGTTTGAATGGATAATGATCACGACCCATGTATTGCTTTGTTAGTTTGTCTGCATGTTTGTATTCATAATCTGGAATTAATTCTTCAACCATACCACGAATTGTGGTCATATCAAGGGAATTGTCTTTTGATACAACAGATATTGCTATACGTGGGTCACGTAAAACATTTCTATGTTTAACTCGCCCTTCAGCAGTATTTACTAAAACATATCCATCTTCATAGTTTGCCCAAACAGGAGATAGTTGTGGAGAGCCATCCTTCATCAATGTGGCAATAAAAACAAGATTTTTTTCTGAAAATAATTTTATAACTTTATCATCCATAATTTTCTCACATCACATAGCTAATTGTTTTTTGAGTGTTTTTTGATAAATAATGAAGCATTTTACGATCATTATGATGTTTAAAGATTAAAAATTCTGATCGATTTTCACCGACATAATGACAAATATCAAAAATAAAAATAATCATTTTATTTCGTGCTAGATTTTTCAAGCACATTTGTCATTGCCCTGTTCATAATTTCCATTACCAGATATTGTGAATATTCTTCAGATGTTTTTCCTTTGGATTTGATGGTTTTTGGTGTCAATCCTTTCAGAATTTTCTCAATTTTTGTAGACGTATTATCAATTACCTTTGAATATGTTAAGTCAAAATCCACAGGCATTTGAAAATCAAGTAGCTTTGTTGACGTGCTATAAAATTTAGTAATGGCACCTCTAGATTCCTCAATTCTTGCAATTTCGATTAAACCAGATTCTTTTAAAATCTCCAAATGATGGCGTACTGTTGTAAGTGCTTTTTTATACCCAGATTTTTTCAGAGCAGTAGAAATTTGGTCTGCAGAAAGTGTCTGATGATATAAAATTTCCACAATTTTTGCACGTGCAGGGTCTTCAATTGCACGTGCATGTCCAATACTTGTCGTAACAATACGATTAACTTTGATTTGCTTTTCTAGCAGCGTTGACATACTAAAACACCTTTTAAATCTGATCTAAAAGATCCCTGTATCATATTTTTTTGTCTAATAGCATTACTTTTTGTTTACTTTAACATTTATGGTACCACTACTAAATTAATACCTATTAGTACAAAAAATATCATAGTGCAACTACTTTTAGATGTACCATTACAATAAGTATAGTATAGGTATTACAAAGATTATAACGGTATTAGAAAATTGATAAAATATCAATAAAGGATAATTTCTGGGAGATATGTCTGTAAATGACCCAATAAGGAAGTATTTGGCAAGTGATCAAAAATAAAATTCGAGTTAAAGGTTATCTAGCAGTTAACAAAGTAAACAATTACTCATAGTGTACATCCGCTAAGTCTTTCATATGCAATAACATAACGTTGAGTCATTTTTGAAATAATTTCTTTTGGAATTTTGGGTGCAATAGGCTCTTTCCCTGCACTTCTTGCATCATTAAATTGTTTTTGATAACCGTGTTCAGTTAACCAATCACGTAGTATCTGTTTGTCATATGCCTCCTGTGTTGTTCCAATTTGGTAGGAATCCTTTGGCCATAATCTGTACTCGTCAGGACCAATAGAATCACCTAATGTGATTTGACCATCCAAAACTCCAAATTCCAATTTTAAATCCGCCAAGATAAATCCAGCATGATCTGCAAGTTTAGACATTTTTTTGTAAATATCAATAGATGTTTTCTTTAGCCAAATATACTGTTCTTCATTTACAAGATTCATCTCCAACGCTTTTGATTTACTAAGTGGAATGTCATGTTCAGATTTTGTAGTAGGATCAAAAAATGGTTCTAATAATTTTGCAGCCAGTGTTGTATCAGTATGTTCTGGAAGTATAACCTCACCATTTTTCCATCTATCTACTAGACTACCATAAAAATAACCTCTAACTACACATTCAATTGGAAGCATCTGCATCTTTTTTACAATAATTTCAGTATCAGAGTACTTTTTTACAAAATGATTTGGTACGTGTAATTCATTAAACCAAAACTCTGCAAATTTGCATAGAACCTTACCTTTTTGGGGTATGTTTTCATTGAATTTTACATCATATGCTGAAACTCTATCAGAGAATTTGAAAAGTATTGTATTATCATCCATTGCATACAAATCCTTTACCTTGCCTGAAGTGAGGAATTTCACAGCCAGTTTACCATTTAATTGAATTTAATTGCTCGGAATTATGAACCCATCATTCCAACCATCTTAGGCATTTCTCGATATGCCTTACTAACAAAAATATCATTATCTGCACTAATCATTACAAACTCCATAGGATTCTCAGGAGGGGGAGAAACTATAATCTTTTTTCCAACATTAAGCGTTCCTAATTCTAATGTGTCACCTGCCCCAAAGTTTACATGAACATTGGTTAATGGTTGAGAACCAGTGTTTTGGATAGTCACACGTCCCACGACAAACAAACTTTGTTTGTCCAAAATAGGATCAACAAAAATATCATATTCTTGAGTTGGCATAGACAATTTCAAGACATCAGCGCTGAAAACCAATACCATTACTGTAATGGTACCAATACCTGCTGCAATGAGTACAGTGTATGGGTTCACCAATGGTTTTTTTCTTTTCTAATAATTAAGAATGATCACTTTACTTTCACACCATTCCAAAATGCAACCATACCTTTAATCTTCATGGCAGCATCATTGGGTTCAGCATAAAACCAAGCACAGTCTTTGTTAATTTTTCCATTTACATCAACTGAATAATAATTTGCCTTACCTTTCCATCCACAAATAGTGGTTAAGTCCGTCTTTTTAAAAAATTTTTTTTTTATAGAATCATATGGGAAGTAGTGATTTCCTTCAACTACTATGGTTTCATCACTTTCTGCAATTATTGTGTCATTCCAAATTGCTTGCATAACATTAAATCATAATCGTAATATTTAAAGAAAGATTCAGATTTTTTAATAGATAATAGAATATCCAAGATTAAGGACAAATTTACTTTAATTTTTACAAAAATATTACACTTACTAAAAAATATCATTTGGTTCTTTGACTATCAATTTTTAAAAGTTCACTTACAATATCTATTTCATGATTGTTTCATTTTTTATAAGAACATATGTAATTTGCATCTTACTCACCCTTCATTTCCTCTCTGGTTCTAAATTCAGGTGTGATTCCAAGAGATTCATAATTACCAGATGAACATGTAAAGCACATTGAGTCCTTTGGGATACCAACTGCAGCTGCAAGATTTTCTGCATCATTGTAACCTAAAAAGTCAGCACCAATACTTTGTCTAACCATCTCAGTTAGTTCTTCTTGAGTCATCACTTGTCCATTGGAAAATGTTGCTAGTTCTTCCTGTGATGGAAAATCAATTCCAGCATAACATGGAAATTTGATTGGAGGGTATGTTATCACCATGCTGATTTTTCTAGCACCTGCTCTTCGAAGTGCCTTAATAATTGCCTTGGAGCTAGTCCCTCTAACCAAACTATCATCAATTACCACTACATGTTGACCTTCAATAATTTCTTTAATGGGGATAATCCATCGGTTGATTTCTATTCTGTCAGACTGGTGTGGTTCAATAAAACTTCTCAGTGGGCCTTTCTTACTGTATCTGTCTTTAAGTAGACCCTCATCGAATGATATACCAAGTTCTTGTGCATAACCCAATGCAGCAGGTCTCGCAGAATCCGGAACAGGTATTACCAAATCAGCATCTTTTATTGGAAATTTTTTTGCTAAGAATCGGCCAATATTTTTTCTTGCAACATAGATGTTTGTTCCCTCCATGTTACTTGAGGGATGTGCAAAATAAGTAAATTCAAAAGAACAATGTGCACGAGAAGGATCATCTGAAAACATTTCAGTTTCTAATCCATTTTTGCTTAACTTAATTAGTTCACCGGGACGTACATTTCGTTGTAGTTGTGCTCCAACTGCAGATACTGCAGAAGATTCAGATGCAACAATGTACGTATTATCTGATTCTTTATGGCCTAAAACCATTGGACGAAATCCTTTTGGATCACGTGCAGCATAAACAGAATGATCATCTGAAATAAATGTAAAGCAATAAGATCCAATCATTTCATTTTTAAGAATTGATAATGCCTTTCCCATTCCACCATTCTCAGAGATCAGTGAAACAAGTCTTTGAGCAGCAACAAGGGTATCACTCGCATTTTGTGGAGTAAATGAACATCCTCCTACCAGATTAGATAATTCCTGTACATTTGCAATTGTTCCATTATGAGCGATACATAGATCCTTTACTTTGAGAGGTTGTGCATTTTCTAAAGTACTCTTACCCATTGTAGAATAGCGAACATGTCCTATTACTGCAGGGGATGCATACTCTTCTGAAATTTTCTTAAATTCGGATGATGCTGCAGAAACTAGTCCCAATCTCTTAAGCGGAGCTTTGTTTGGAATTGCAAGCCCCCAAGCTTCTTGACCTCTATGCTGAAGGGCCCTTAATGCATCAATGACCATTGGAACAACATTGGTTCCAGTAAGACTAAAGATTCCTACAACACCACAATTTTCTTTAACCAAATTTATTCTCACTCCTTAGACGTGCGTAAATCATTAATCGCAAAATAGACACTGAAATTTCAGATATCAATAATGAATAATGAGATATTTCACAATAAAAACGCTGATCTTGATCGCAAAATTCGACTATAGTCTTAAATTAACACCCGTCAATGAAATTCAATTTATCAATAATATTTACAGTAAATGTGTGAGGAAAATCATCAATCATAGGAGTAAGATTGATGGAAAAAATCTATAACAGTATTGAAGATAGGTTTCAAGAAAGAGGTACTCTGTTGATGCCAAACTACAACTAGACAAACATCTACAAATTTCCAATCTGCAAGATCATTATAACAGAAAGAAAATCCAAACAATACAATTTAAAAAAATCTGCAGTTTATTCAAGAAAACAGATTTTAATAATCTTAACAAAAATTTTACAAAATTAATTAGTTTATCTAAATGGTGTAAAACTTAACAAAACAGGTTATACAATTCGCCAAAAAGATAATTCAGTATAAATTACAATAAATAATGATTTAGAATATTTTATCAAGGTAAATGTTGCAAGCAAAAAGTAATCAATACTTGTTGGAGGATCATAATCATCATTATAACAAAATCCTGATAGTAATTATGTTATTTTGATTTGTGTGAATAAATTCTTCCTTAATACCATATTCAAATTTTGTGGAATATTATTATATTTTGATCAAGAATTAAAAGAATTTTAGGATTATTTCAATAACACTTCAGAATAGGTAATTCTAGAAATAATTGAAAAAGTAATATACGGACACCCAAACTAGTCACCATTTGGCTTCTCAGGGACTTGTTCCATCATCAATAAATCGTAGATTATTGTTTGCAGGTATCTTTCTTGCTTCGCTTTCAGGTCTTGTTCTAGAGATTGCACTAACAAGAATATTTTCAGCAGCAATCTGGTATCATTTTGCATTTGTCGCAGTATCTGTTGCCTTAATAGGATTGGGGGCATCCGGACTTGTGGTTCATTACAGATTAAAGAAAATCAAAGAAAATTGGGCAAATAATCTTACCATTACATCATCCATAGGCATTGTATTTGTTCTGCCATTATCGCTGTTTGTAATGCATTTTTTGGCATCAGACATCACATATCTGCCATTATTTATGCTTCTTTTTTCAGTTCCATTTTTCTTTGTTGGAATTATAATATCTGCAGCATTTAGTGCATTTGCACATGTTGCAGGAAAACTATATGCATCTGATCTGATTGGTGCATCATTAGGTGCATTATCTGTTGTTGCATTACTAAGCATTTTTGGAGGAGAAGGAACGCTTCTTTTAGTAGGAGTAATATCGGCAGTATGTGCAATTGTCTTTTCAGCGGCATCAAAAAATAAAAAAAAGATTTTAATTTCACTTGCAATAATTACATTTGCATTAATATTATTATTAGTAAATGAAACAAGTCAGATTTTTTCCATCCCAACTGATTCTCGAGCTCAAAAAGATCTACCTATTTTTCTCAGAGAAAATCCAGATACAGAGATTGTTAAAACACAGTGGAATTCTTTTTCAAGAATTGATGTAGTTGAAGGACCTACAAATAATTGTGATTCTAGTACTTTAGATCCTATATTTGGTCAACCACAATGTGCCAGCGAGGGTCTTGTTGCAAAAATATTCATCGATGGTGGTGCTGGAACTAATATCATATCATGGGATGGCTCTGCTAATAGTAGGCAAGAGTTATCATCATGGATGCAGTATCTACCTTTTACCATGATGGACGATCCTAAGACACTCATTATAGGTTCTGGTGGTGGAAGAGATGTCATTGCGGCAATAACAAGTGGAAATACAGATGTTACCACTGTTGAAATAAATCCAATGATTGTTGAAACTGTAAAAAGATACGGTGAAAAAGCTGGTAACCTATACACACATCCTTATGTAAATGCAAACGTAGATGAAGGAAGAAGCTTTGTTTCTCGTTCCATTGATAAATATGATATAATTTACATTCCATTTGTCGATACCTGGGCGTCTGTATCTTCAGGAGGTTTAGGGGTTTCAGAGAATTTTCTATACACCATTGAAGGATTTCAAGAATACTATGATCATCTGACAGACACAGGAAAAATAGTTACAATACGATGGTTAATTGATACACCTAGATTTGTTTCAACGTTTGTTACTTTGTTGGAAAATAACGGGGTTTCTCAAAATGATGCCTACAAACACATCATAATTGTTAGCTCTGAATCTATCGAAGAAGATCCTAGTGTAACCATGTCTATTTTCTCCAAAGAACCATTTACGGATAATGAAATCAAATTCTTTACCGATGCGTTTTCAACTAATGGTTACAAGCCTATGTTGATACCAGGACAAGTAATGGTTGAACCATATGCAAAATTACTAAATGAAGAGATAACTCTTGAGCAATTCTATACAATGTTCCCAACAAAAGCTTATCCTGTAACTGATGACAGTCCTTATTTTCTTTCCTTTGAAAAACCATTTCCTTTGATATTAGAGCAATTACTGTATCTAAGTATAGGGATTGCCGGAATTTTTTTGATTTTACCGTATATTTGGTTAAAGAGAAGCAGAGATATTGATGTTAAAAATAATAGTACACTCACAACAAAGAGTGTTGTTCTTTATTTTGCAGTATTAGGATTTGGATTCATACTAATAGAGTTAGCCTTATTGCAAAAATTAATTTTATTTTTGGGAAACCCAACTATGACTTTTGCATTATTGCTCTTTACAATATTACTATCAAGCGGTATTGGAAGTTTGGTGAGTGCAAAAATGATCAAGTTGAATACCAAGAATCTAGTTTTGTCCATATCTGGAATAATAGGTATGGGTATATTCTATGTATTATTACTAACTCCATTAATTCATACTGCAATTGCCGAACCATTTGTATTAAAAGCCGTAATGAGCATTGGGGTTTTGTTCCCAATTGGGTTTCTCATGGGAATGCCAATGCCAACTGGAATGAGATTGGTAAAATCACATATTCCAACATTCATTCCTTGGATGTGGGCAATTAATGGCGGATTTTCAGTATTAGGCGCAGTTCTAACAGTAATATTGAGCATTGTTTATGGGGGCTCTTATGCAATGGTAATTGGTATTTCTGCTTATGTGATTGCACTAGGTATTAGCTTGACTTGGAGACGGCAAACCATCAAACTGACTGTAAGCAAATCATAATATTAAATTGTTAACCGAAATATTTTTCTTTCTCTTCTTTTCTAGAAATCATTATGATCGTCTGAGAGTACGATGAGAAATGTTTTAGGCTTTGTTGGCATTAATTCTTCTTAGTAAATGTCTTCCAACTAGAGTGATATTTTACTTATTTAAGATATATAATTTGTAGTTTAATATTCTCCATGATTCAACTCTACCAAAAGTTAAACATATACACAATTTTTAACCATGAAGAACCAAATCTCGTAATGAGTTTAACCAAATTTTTTGAGTTTTATCAACTCTTAGATCTATAATGAGTTTTGTAGAATTGATAAATTGAATCTTGTCGTCTCCAAATTTACCTATTTCCTTGAAGGAAGTTTTATTTTTTTTCAATAGACTTTCAAGTTTTTTGAGATTTTTTCTTTCTAATACAAGTAAATAACGAGAATGGCTTTCAGAAAATAAAATTCGGTCAACTGGAAGTTTTTCGCCAGGTATTTTATCCAAATATACCTTACAACCAATATTGTTTGTCATACATATTTCAGATGCTGCAACTGCAAGACCACCTTTTGAGCAATCATGTACAACCTTTACCAAATTATCATTAATTACTTCTAGTACAGAAGACATATTTTTCTTTGAATCTTTAAAGTTAACAACAGGACATTTACCTCCGATGAATTTATGCACATATTCAAAGTACTCAGATCCACCAAGCTCATCTTTAGTATTCCCGATAATTACAAGACAGTCATCGTTGGTGATTTTTTGAGGGATAGATGGTTTTTTATCAATTAAACCCAAAACACCAATTACAGGTGTTGGTTTTATTGGACCTGCTGGAGTTTCGTTGTATAAGCTTACTTTACCGCCAATACAGGGTATTTTAAAAAACTTAGCAAAATCAGTTAAACCTTTTAGAGATTCCAAAAAAGTCCAAAATATTTCAGGATCCTTAGGACTGCCAAATTGAAGATGATCTAGCATCCCAATTGGTTTTGCACCAGTACATACAACGTTTCTACATGCTTCCTCAAAACAACCAATTGCACCCTCTCTTGGATTGATATAGCAATGTTTAGGATTTCCATCAATTTTTGCAGAAAGAAATTTTCCATTATCTAGACGTAAAACAGATGCGTCACGTCCAGGTTTAGTGACAGTTCGAATCCCAACTTCATGATCATATTGACCATAAATCCAAATCTTACTTGCAATATTTGGAGATGCAAGGAATTTCATCATAAGTTTTGAATAATCATTGATTGGTTTGAGTTTGTGTTCGTTTTCAATTGTTTCTATGTACATAGGTTTTTTTGATGGTAAATCAAGTAAAGTTGCATTTGCCACAACATCTGTAGGTAGATTTGCAAATGTTTTTTTGCCTTTTTTAATGTGCATCTGATTATCAAATTTCACGTGACCAATTACAGAACACCCAATGTTGAATTTCTTGCAAATTTCTTGTAATTTTTTTAATTTGATTTTACTTGTTACAATAAGCATGCGTTCTTGAGATTCAGAAACCATGATCTCATCTGGATGCATGTCTGATTCACGTGTATGCACCTTCTCAACATCCATCTCTATTCCAATACCTAGTGCATCAGCTGTCTCTGAAATTGCACAAGATAATCCACCACCACCAAGATCCTTCATTGCATGGATTAATTTTTGATTTCTTGCTTCAAGTATTGCATCTATAATCAATTTCTCTATGAAAGGATCAGGAATTTGAACAGCAGATCTATCTTCAGATTCCAAAGAGTCAGATGCAAACTGAGAACCGCCAATACCATCTCTTCCAGTCGAACCTCCAAGTAGTATCACCAAATCTCCTTTCTTTGCATGGTTTTTGATTAAATTCTCTTTTTTTCCAAATCCAATAGCCGCAACATCTACTAAAGCATAATTTTGATAACAATCATCAAATTCGACTTCCCCTCCAATGGTAGGGATTCCTAAACAATTCCCATAGTCTGCAATACCAGAAACCGCATTTTTGAAAAGCCATTTTGCATGTTGATCTTTTTCAATATTTCCAAAACGCAATCCATCCAAAATTGCAATAGGCCTAGTTCCTGTAGACAAAATATCTCGGATTACACCACCAACACCTGTTGCAGCTCCACCATAAGGTTCAACTGCAGAAGGGTGATTATGACTTTCAATATGTGCAGTCACAACATAACCGTCACCAACATCTAAAACTCCAGAATCATATCCTTTTTCTTTTATTACTAAAGGTCCTATCATGGGTAACATTTTGAGATGTTTCTTGGATGATTTGTAAGAGCAATGCTCAGACCACTCGGCTGCTACAATGTGTAATTCAGTAGAAGTCGGATCTCGCCCAATTTTTAATTTCAAATCTGACAGTTCTTGAGGTTCCAGACTCAATTATTAACACCTGCTTTTGTCAATAAAGATTCAAAGATAAGCGATGAAGGTTTATTATTAATAGGATTAATTTCAGATTCAACAGCTCTTTCAGGATGGGGCATCATACCAACCACGTTTCCATCTTCATTACACACACCCGCAATTCTATCAGAGGAGCCATTTATCACAACATCATATCTAAAAACAATTTGATTTTTTTTCTTTAAATTTTTTAACGTATCATCATCAACATAGTATCGTCCCTCACCATTTGCAATTGGGATTGGAATTTTATCATGTAGTTTGAATTGATTTGTAAACGATGTAGTATTATTTTCAACAATCAAGTTTGTCCACTCACACATAAAATTTAATGATTCATTTTTGAGTAAAACCCCTGGAAGCAATCCTGCCTCTACAAGAATTTGAAATCCATTACATACACCTAAGATGGGGATTCCTTTTTTTGCCATTTTTTGTATATCTTTGATAATGGGACTATGAGCTGCAATCACTCCAGCCCTGAGTCTATCTCCATAAGAAAACCCCCCAGGGAGAATCACAGCATCTATATTTTTTGGAAGACCTTTTTCATGCCAATAGTACTTGGCATCTAAATTAAAGACATCGCTCAAAACATGGTACATATCACGATCACAATTACTACCAGGAAAAACTACAACTCCAACTTTCACGATTATGTTTGGATTCTCAGATATTTAATTTGAATCTAGTTAGTGTATTTTAATGGGTAGAAAAAGATTGATCGATATTATTAAAGATATCATAAAAAAATCCATATTTGCAGATCTTAGTAAGAAAAGTGCTAGACGTATAATAATTCTCAAAGAAAATGATGCGCCTAAAAATAATAATTTAGTAGAGGCAACTCAGACAAAGGTTTGGCAAAATTTCTTTGTATACTTGATAAATACCACAACAAATAAGAATCAGAAAAAACCTAACCATCAAAAACATTGATTGTGACCTTGCTTACCATAGGATTATAGATTCTCAATTCATCACATATTTCTTGCACTTTAGATTGAGCAGTTCTCTTATCTTTTTCCTGGATAGTGAATTTTAACATCTTTGCAGTTTTTATTTTTGAAACTGTTTTCTTAGATCCCTTAAGAACAAGATCATTTAGAATTGTATCTCCCTCAGGATCACTAATACCAGGTTTGTTTTCAATCGTTACATGAACATCAAAAATTGCCATTTATAATTAAAAAATAAAATTGAGGTTAATCTATCTTCCGAATAATTTTACGCTTTTATACTTATTTTGAGATATACAGTAGGTATCCGGTTCTGAGGACTTGTATTGTTAAAGACATCACCGCCCAGTACCGGCTACTTGAAATTCATATTCTTTTTGATATATTCAACATATTTACTGTAAAGACCTGATTCATAGCAAGGATTTTTCATAATGAGTAACTTATTTTTTAAATCTTCTTTTGAACTGTACGTGCCATTTTCAAAAATTCCATTATCATCAAGTGTAATACAAATATCTTGCCATGCAAAAATCTCTTGAGGGTTTCTATTTGCAGTTGCATAATAGACATACAGTAGTCGAAGTTTGTTATATTCATCCAAACTCATATCTTTGCCAAGAATGTAATTTCTTTTCAAAGTATGAAAATAGATCAGTCCCGTTTTAGTCAATACACAATCAAAAAGTTTTGGATATTCATCAATCTTAATTGGATATAATGGGTTTTTTTGATCAGATGGCATTTAATTAGAAATAAGATCAGTCCAAAATAACTTTATTTTTTACATCATACCTTGTATTTTACCAAAATTAGTTCTAAAAAATAAATGCAAGATATATGAAAAACTCAGAGTTTTGATTTTTTTATAATCTTTGCTTGAATATGAGATTCTGCGTATTTGTAGAATTCAATACAACAATACGCTCTACGTCATGCTAGTAATACACTCATTTCATATAAAATAAGATTTTCTTACCAGTCACATAGATATTGGAATTTATAGATGATTATTCTAAATAAACACATAATGGCAAAAGGCAGGATGAGGTATTGGAAGATCACATCAGATGAATTATCTGGATACACATATGATGTACGCAATCTACTTAATTGGGAGATCAAGTGTATCAGAGAGCCAGAAAGTGAAGCACAGTTTATCGGAGTTTTTATGTACAAAAATGGTACAGCATACGACTATGAATCAGTAAAGGGGATCTGTTATTATCACAACAATATTGACAGAAAAGAGATTCCCTCAATAACCAATTTCTTACAAGGTAAATTCAATGGTAAAGAGATGGAGAAAGGAGAAAGAGTGTTTCTCAAAGATTCTAAAGAAATCTATTCTGCCAAAGAAATAAGTGATTTAGCAAAAGAAATGGAATCCAAGTTTAATACTAAAGCAATTATTTCGTTAGAGTTTGAGGGCATAACTGCTGAACAACTCAAAGAGGCTGGGCTTCCAGAAGCAAAACTATTACCAATTCCCACTTAATTGATATAGCATAAAACACAAACATAACCGATGTCAGAATTAGAAGATATTGGCAAACATTTAGAAGAATTAAGAAAAAGAGTAATCAGGATAGTATTAGTGATTGGGATTATCACAGCATGTCTTTTGTCATTTCATTTAGAACCAATTCAAATAGAGCAAACTACTTTGTATTATCCAATACTTGATCCACTAAACAATACTTCAGCTCAAATCACATATCATATGAAGGAAAATCTAGTTCCAGAAAATGTACAGTTAATTCAAACTGCACCAGGACAGGCATTTTTTGCTCAAGTGTACATTGCTGCACTAGTTGGAATAATAGTAGGGATGCCAGTAGTAATTATAGAATTAGTTAGTTTCATTAAACCAGCACTGAAAGAAAAGGAAGTCAAGATTAGTAGAAGTATTTCAATTCCAGCGCTAGGATTGTTTATTGCAGGCTGTGTGTTTTCTTACTATTTTGTAATTCCATATATTCTAGAATTTTTATACAGATATGGAGAATCAGCTGGGCTAGTAACTTTTCTCAACATCATGGATTTTGTAACATTTGTTTTACAATTTTTATTAGCGTTTGGATTTTCATTCCAGCTTCCAATTGTAATGTATGCTGTATCTGCATCAGATATAATAGATTCAAGTTTTTGGAGAAAGAATATTCGGTATGCCATTGTAGTAATTGTGATTTTTGGGGCTGTGATCACCCCTGATGGGAGTGGAATTACAATGTGGTTTATTTCAATTCCAATGATGGCACTTTACATTGCAGGGATGGTAGTGATTGAACGTAAAGAGCGCATAGAGCGTAAGAAGTTGAACACTTAAATCTCAAATCAGTTAACATCAAGCATGCAAGGAACCGAAATTATCATTGTAGTAGTAGTCATTGGTGTTTTGATTTTTGGCGCAAAAAAGATTCCAGAGCTTGCCAAGACATTTGGAAAGGCAAAAGGAGAATTCGAGAAAGGCAAAATTGAGGGTGAAAAAGAACTTAACGACTTCAAGGGAAAAATAGACAATCCCATAAACGATAAAGAATCAAAATAAGATTAGTTTTCAGCACTTTTTATAAAATCATTTAAAATATGTTCATAATCCAATTGAAACTTATTTTTTGTAAATAATCCACGGATCTTCATTTTTCCTTTTAGTTTTAAATTCACATCCACTAAAATTTTTGTACCTTCTAAAACATCTATAAATTGTTCTTGGATGTGACTACCCTTCCCATCCCCTCCAATTACAAAAACTTCATGTAATACAGGAGTTTTAGAAACATGCTTTGCCATAATCAATAATTCTTTACTTCCTAGATTGAAATGTTCTTCAACTACTGAAACATCATTTCTTACTGAACGAATTCTAATTGATGGAAAATGCTGTGGGAACAACTTCTGATAATTTTCAAAGTTAGAAAAAATTTCAAAAACATATTCTCTTTTTGCATTAACTATTTTTTCAAATGAGAATCTGATCAATGGTGTTTTAGAAAGTACCCCATCGGGGGTATAAATTGTGCTCTATGTTAAATTGATCTAGGCATTTTCCAACACCATGGTTTACAATATCATCAATTGATTTTGGTTTGGTATAAAATTCTGTAACCGGAGGTAAAATGATTACACCTAATCGGGATAACTTTAACATGTTTTCTAAATGAATTGCAGATAATGGGGTTTCTCTAACCATCAAAATTAATTTTCTTGATTCTTTAATTGTAACTCCAGCAGCTCTTGCAACTAGAGTATCATCATACCCATTTGCAATTGCAGCTAATGTTTTCATACTACATGGTGCTACAATCATTCCATCAACTCTATGAGTACCGCTGGAAATACTTGCAGCCATGTTTTTTTCATCAGAAATATTGGTTGCCAATGATTTCACATAATCAACGGTATGTTCTGTTTCCATGGAAATACACTGTTCGCCCCATTTAGACATTATCAAATGAGTTTCAGCATTCATCTTTTTTAGAGTCTCAAGTATCCTGATTCCATATATTACACCAGTACTACCCGTTATGCCAATGATTAATTTCAATAGCAATCTTAAGAGATAAGAGTATTTTATCTGTTATACAAAATAACTTGTTTACCACTAGGAGTTATCAGATACATCATTTTCATTACGCTCAGATTCATTTTGTGCTTTTCTTCGTTTTAACCACAAAGACAAACCACCAGCTGCCATAGCCGTTAGTAAAATAATTCCAGCCATTTGGAGTTCAAAATGGTAAAACACAGTTAGAGTAAAACCTTCAATTGAAAAAATCTATTGATTTATGCCGATCAATGAAATCAAAAAATTAGCTATATTAGATCCTAAAATTTAATCATATTGTGATTAAGAGTTCTGATATCAAGAATATAGTAAACAAGTATTCAGACGTAAAAATTGGAGTTCTTGGTAGTCATTCTGCATTAGAAATTATGGACGGTGCAAAAGATGAAAACTTCCAGACTATCGTTTTTTGTCAAAAAGGGAGAGAAGGGCCATATCAAAGATTTAGACGAATTGCAGATGAGATAATAGTCTTAAACAAATTCAAAGAAATGGCATCAGCCAAATACCAAAAACAATTAAGAGATTCAAATACAATAATAGTTCCACACAGATCGCTTACAGTTTATCTGGGTTACAAAATAATAGAAAATTCATTCAAGGTTCCAATTTTTGGCAATAGAAAATTATTCCAGGCTGAAGAGCGAACTGCAAAGAAAGGACAATACTATCTATTAGAAAAAGCCAGAATAAAATATCCAAAATTATTCAAGGATCCAAAAAATATCAACAAACCATGCATAGTAAAGGTTCAAGAAAAAAATAGACCTCTTGAAAGAGCATTCTTTACAGTTTCATCCTACAAAGATTTTGTAGAAAAATCAGAAGCAAAAATTAAGCAAGGAATTATTGCAAGAAAAGATCTTGAGAGAGCAAGCATTGAGGAATTAGCAATAGGAACATACATGAATTTTAACTTCTTTCACACTCCAATTTCAGATCAAGTTGATTTCATAGGGATTGAGCGTAGATTACAAACCAATATTCATGATTACAACGCACTACCTGCAAGACAACAATTGGATATTGATGTGGAATTACAAAATATAGAAGTAGGACATACACCTGCAAGCATCAGGGAATCATTACTAGAAAAAGTCATCAAAATAGGGGATAAATTTGTGGCTGCAGTTAAAAAAGAATATGCACCAGGAATTATAGGACCATTCTCACTTCAAAGTGTAATCACAAAAGATTTAGAATTAGTAGTGTACGACGTCTCTCTACGAGTTCCTGGAAACCCAATAGTTGCAACAACAAGTCCATATACAAAATATCAGTACGGAGAAACATTTGGAGTGGGTAGAAGAATAGCAATGGAGATTAAACATGCTCAAGAAGAAGGCCGTTTAGACGAAATAGTAACATAGTGATTTTTAGGAATGACTAAATTATTTGCAAAGATAATTTAAGAAAAGATTCAACTGAGACACATAAAAAATCTAAAAGTCACCGTATTTCTATAAATAATTTTTAAAATCAACATTACTTGTAAAGTAGTTTAATTTGTAAATTGATATAAAATTGACAGAATGTCCAGAACACAAAATGGAAGTCATGCCAAAAATAAAGACATGCAGAATTTGGGATGGAGAAAAATAGAAAAAGAATTCTTTATTTTTTACAAACCGAGATGTGAAGTCAACAAGACACTAAATCATCAATCAAAGAAAATAAAAAAGGCGCCAACCCCTTTGTTGCAGAACAATGAGAGATTTCCTCTCGTTTTCAGTTCGTTAAACGACTGAATGCCTTTTTCGTTCTGCGGGGTAGCGCAATCTAATCGCCAGATTTTACAACTAACGACATTAATTAGTGTAAGATAAATTAGTATTTAAGATTTTTTATTATTTATTATATAAAATACCTCAAAATGTTGTAAATTTTGATACAACATATAATGTATGATTAAAATTCAGATTATAGTATTCAGCATTAAGAAGGAATCAATTCATCTATCAGGTAGAAGATTAGTGGAAATTATTTCGCTGCAAAAAGAATCATCATAATAATGGATGGTAATGTAGATAAAAAAATTAGAATGTATCATGTGAAAATACTGTAAAAAAATGTGGTTTTTATCTAATCTAAAGTGCTTAATGAAAGCTTGAGAAAGTGTATCTAAGCACAAAAATATATTTTTAGTGAATCTATACAGTTCTTGTCAATTGGCTAGATTGAGGAATATGTTGAATACTCGACGTTTTGTGTCAAATAATTAAAACGGTTTGATGTTTGATACAAAATTGCTGGATGCCAGTTGACAATACAAACTCTTTTTTTAGCAATATTTTACAACGATGTATGAGTAAAATAATTTTTGTTAAAGAAATAATAATCATACAAAATGAGCCAAAACTTTGTCCTACATGCCAAAAGGAGGATAGATTAGAAAAAGGCATCATCAGAGAAAAGAGATCGAATGGAAAAACAATTCTTTGCACTAGATGTGAAGCTTTAATCGTGATAACAAATCAGAACCTCAGAAAAGTTGAATTATCTGGAATAAAGGACGACACGATTATGTTGAAAGAGCCTCATTTGATCAGAAGGGTAGAATACTAATTTTTAGATTTTTCAAGTAATTCCCGTATCACATACCCTCGAACATTTGCAAACTCCCAATCTTTAAGATTTGAATTTCTACATTCTTCTTTTATAATGAGGCCCGCAAGCCCATCACTCCAAATATGTCGTTTTGTATCATAAACTTCAATAATTTTTCCATGTTTTGTGATTTTGATAGCACCATGACATCGCTCAATTACATGCAATGCAACATTATGATATAATTTTTCAAAATTAACCATATTAAGATAATGTAACATCATATCAAAAAGGTTCCTAAACTTTTGGATGGAATGATAATATACAATATAGATCAGTATGAAATTTGCTGATGATTAACCACAAACTAAGCTATAACTGAGAGATGATGAGTTTGCCGAATTATGAAGCACATATTCAAATTTTTGCTACTAACATTTGTAGTTATAAGTAATGTTGATTGCCAACTAAATTTATGACTATTATATTTGGGTTTATGTGTGGAAATATGTTGAGCATTCAAAAACCCTGAGTCCATGATTGTTTAAGGGGAAAAGAAAGATTAGAAGAAAAATACCAGTCAACTAGAATAATCAAATCATAACCGAATCATTATTTCTTACTTGAGTAATTTATGTAGAATTTTATTGATTGTCTAGGTATTAGAGATGGTAAGCCATGAACATTCTTTGTTCATCAAAAAAAGAGTTTAAATTTTAGATGGCATCTGGGCAGCAATAGGATCTGTAAAAATAATAACCCCATTCAAAGATAGTCACATGTATTAAGAATAGTTGGATGTCATAACCAGTATTATTAGTATAGATACCCAATATAATAAATGAATAACCTTCCAAAAAAATTTCCAGAGTATTCAATAATGTACAAAACTATTTCAAATCAAATTTTTTTACTTGAAAAAAGAGCCAAAGATGCTAAAGAACAAGAATTAAGGGAAATTAATACAAAAATTGAGAAATATCAATTAGAATTGAATAAAATTAAGAATATGTTTCCTGATAAATTTTTTGAATAATTAAATTAATTATTAATGGTTCTGACCATAGTCACAATTATGATTATCATCTTTAGATAACATTAATTGCTGTACCATCTCATCACGAATTTTTAGTAAATCTACAATTTGTTGTTTTAGGGTGAATGAATCCCAATTTTCTCGATATAGTTCTCGTACTACATCGATTATTTCAAGATCTACATTTAGAAGATTATCCATAAGTTGTTCCTGATCATTCATGAGAAATTATAATCATACTATGAAAAAAACCAATCTAATTTATGATAGAACTATACACCCATACTTTCTTTTAGTAGATTTTTTCTAACAAGTATTGGAATGTTGTAAAATGCTCCTAATGCCATTGCGTCAGATGCACGATAATTTCTTAATACAATGTCTTTTTTTCCTGTAAAGTATAGATTGGCTCTTAAAACTTCACCACTTTCGTAGATTTTCACTTTGACAAGAATCAATTCACTTTGCTCACAAATTTCTTCAATCATTCTATAAATTGATGGAATAGGTTCTCCCTCAGTATCCCCAAAACTCGAGATATGTCGGGCAACTTCGCCAGAAAAAGCTCTCATGTGAAACTCTCTACCGTTATCAGCCTTTAAAACAACCATGCCTTCAACTGCATATGGGTCAACAAACCCAACATAATCAATTTTGACCGATTCATAATCTGGTTCTTGAGCTTGCGCGATATCCATTGTATTACGCATAAATTTTACAATTAATACTTATAAAGATAGCAAACTTTGGAATCCAAGTGCAGAAGAGGAAAAAGTAAATAATTATGATACGATCATTTTTTATGCACAAACCCAAATTATTTAAAATCCATAACTTTGGTTAGTTTTATGTCCACAAATCCAGAACGGGCCATATCATATGTTCTAAGCAAGTATGTTACGGATTATATGGACAAAGATGTGTTAATTCTTAATCAAAATGTATTGACCCGAGTGGCAGCTAGTATGCTGCGCAATTATGAAACAGATGATATTATCGTTACAGATGAAGAAAGACACCCAATTGGAATAGTTACAGATGAGGACATTCTGAGTAAAGTAAGTGATGCTTCAGTTTATGCTGAAGCTACCAAATTAAAAGACATTATGAGTACACCATTGATCACAATTAATGAAAAATCCACATTACAGGATGCACTACATAAAATGAGAGACAATAATATAAGAAAACTACCAATCATATCAAAGAAAAATGAAGTAGTTGGCATGATTTTTCAAGGCACAATTGCAAATATCATAAGAGATGCAACAAGTACAGCACCTCGTCTCTTAAGTCCTCCAGTAAAAGCAATTCTAGGTAATCTTGGTTTTGTTTTACAATTTGCAGGAGTATTGTTACTGGTTCCAGCAATAGTGGCAACAATATTGGATGATACAACGATTGCAACTGGGATTTATTTAACAACTGTTCTATTACTAGTTACAGGGTTTTTTCTAAATTCGTATGGGGAAAAAGCAAGTCTTAACTTACATCAAGCGTCAATATTGGTTTTTTCTAGCTTGTTTTTATTAATTTTGTTTGGAACAATTCCTTATCTATATGTACTTCCAAGCGGTGAAACTGAAGGGGAAGCATTTGCAAATGCTTTCTTTTCAAGTGCCGCAGGATTTACAACTGCGGGAATATCAATATTTCATGAGCCAGAAAATTTGACTCAGAGTTTTACATTCTTCAGAAGTTATACTCAGCTCGTAGGAGGAATGAGTTTCATCTATCTAGTAATCACAGCATTTTATCCAGAATCAAAACTTCAGTCAATGCGTGGCTTCATATCTGGAAGAACTCTTCACATGAAAGAATTATTCCTAACTATTACTTTCATCTTTACAGTATACATAGTGATTATAGCGCTATTACTATATTTCTTTGGAGAGCGAAATATCATTGATAATTTTTCACTATCTATGAGCACACTTGCAACAGGAGGATTCTTACCTACATCAACTATTCTTGAGGAATTAATTTGGCAAGAGCATGTAATCTTAATGGGTGGAATGATTTTAGGAGCTTTACCATTTACATTCCATTATGCATTTGTAAGAAAAAAATTCCTTGCACCAAAACTAGGAAAGGAGGTACTAACATATTTTGGGATTCTAGGTGGTGCCATTATTTTATTCAGTATGATTAGTGGATTGGATACATTAGATAGTGTATTTTATTCAATATCAGCTAGTACAACAGCAGGGTTGCAGAAAGAAAGTCTGGGAGATCTTAATAGTGGAGCACACATAATTTTGATAATTTTGATGATCATTGGAGGATGTGGGTTTTCAACCGCAGGTGGATTGAAAATATTCAGATTACTTCATTTAATAAACATTAGAAGATATTTCAATAAAATAAAAAGAGCAGAACTGTCAGATCATACAAAAAAAGAAATCATTACAACCATGATTATCATAACATCAATGCCAATAATTGCAGTAATAACGGGTGCACATCTTGCAATTACTGAAGATGTATCATTTGAAAATGCATTCTTTGAGGCAATAAGTGTGATAACTACAGGAGGATTATCAGCAGGCGTGATAGACATAGACACAGATTCAGGAACAAAAATTATTCTTGGATTTTTAATGATATTTGGAAGATTAGAGATAATTGCCATCATCTACATCTTTATTCCTAAACTTAGCTAGAATAGATTATTGCTATAATACTATAACATGTTACCTCTCAAGTTCAAACAGAATCATATTTTGTAAGATAGGGTTTAATTTTGTAGGGAAAAACTAAGAATCATGGTCAGCAAGTTTGAAAGTAAAACTAAAGGTAAAAAGTTGATCATAGTGGGATTTGTGACAATCACAATTTTATTTTTAATGTTTAACAGATATCAAGATCCAGAACTTATCACACCTAGTGCAATTGAGACCATACAAAGAATAGCATATGGGTTTTATATTACATTAATTGTATCTTTTGGTGCAATTGGGTTTGGCATATACAAATATCAAAAAGAAAAAGTCAAAAATGGAGAAAAAGATTTAACAACAATTATTGCAATAGTTGCAAATAATTCAAAATCAAAGAAAGTGTTTAGTATAACATTTATCACATATGGGATATTTTTTTCGCTAATATCTGGAACTTTAGTATATCAACCTGAAGTTAATTTTGCAATTCATTATGGTGCAATAATTCCATCAGGCTTTATTGCACCATGTTGTGATGCTCCAGGATACATGCCAAAGATAATAATTTATTTAACAGAACACATAGGATTACAAATAATCCCAATTAATCTTGTATTACAGTTAATTGTGTCGTATCTTGTTGCATTAAATACGTCAATAGCAGTAACTGCCTACGCAATTTCAAAAAAAGGAAGAGGAATGAGTACGATTGGAGCTGCAGTAGGATTATTCATCGCATGCCCCACTTGTGCAGGAACATTTTTGTCAGTATTTGTTGGAACTGCAAGTGGAATTGCACTTTCAATTGCGTTGGCCCAGATGCAGACATTATTTATTGCAATATCAATTCCGGTCTTGCTTATTACACCATATCTAATGGCAAAAAAATTGCGTAATGATGACGGTAGTTGTAAGATGGATTCCTAAAGAGGAGGTAATTTTACTTCAGGAATATTATGATTTCCAATATCATAACCATCGCGTCTAAGAAATTTCAGAGTTAATTTGTAGATTAATTCATCATGATCTACTTGGTCTAATATTTCTGTCCATAATACTTTTCCATTTTCTTTGATTTGTTTTTTAAAATCAGGATTCATAGATTCAGCAATTTCTTTGCATTGATCAAAAGTTTTTCCATTTTTGTAAGCACGAATACGTCTATCACAGCTATCCATATTATTATAACATCAAAAATCTAAATAAACCTAGATTAATGGATGCTCTTCAAATACTAGAAAAAAAGACTAATTTCATGGGTATAAAATCAGCCTCAGAATACATAGATTTTTTTGTTAATCTCAATATGGGAGAAAATGTAAGTCTGTTAAGTTTTATAAATAATGAAAAACGTACACTGAAAAAAAACCTTGAACTCAAAAATCTGGAAAAAGAACCAATAAAAAAAGGGATAGCAATTTTAGAACAATTAGCAAGAGAGATTAATGACATAGGTGGCAAAGCAGTACTAGAAAAATACAGAAAATGACTTCTAGGAGAAACCCATGAACAAAAATTCAGAGATAATCAGAATCGAAATTATTCGAATTCTCAATGAGAATGGAAAAATTCGTGGAACAGAACTTGCCAAAAGGGTAATTGAAAAGGTAGGCAGTGAAAAAACAGTTTACAGAGAAATAAGTCAATTAGTAGAGGCAGGAGAAATTGAGAAAAAAGTCTACGACAGATCACATATTGAGTATAAATTGATTAATCTCCATGAATCAGTAAATAATCAACTCAAAATAATACACAATGAAATTACGATAATTTTTGACGAAATAATAAACTTCAAGAAAATAAGTATAGAGGGGGATTTTTCGTTTCATGAAAGGCTAAGATCAACTATACACCAAATACAAATGGTACAAACAATAGATGGAGTCATGAAGCTCTTATCCTATTATCCCTCATTCAAAAAAGATCAAATGTTCTCACAAGTAATTCGTAAGATTAGTGATTGCTGGGAAGTGATCATAGATAGCATCGTACATCAGTCAGAAAAGGATTTTCTAAATGATGTACTTGCAAATTTGAATATACCACAAATTAATTCAAATAACATAAACTAAAAATTTTTTAATTTTTCTACAATAACTTTTAAGATTTCTTCATCATCAAGTAATATTAGTGGAAAATCATTTTCTTCACTTGCTTTGCGAAATTCAGTATCTTTTGTGATAATGATCATATCATTTTCACGAGCATAATTGATTATCGAATAATCAGAACCAAGTTTTTTCCCATCCATCTGTAATTTTCGTACGCTATAAGCATCATATCCAAGGCTCTTAAGTCGCTCATCCATACCATCCAAATTTTCATCCACCAGTATTTTCATATAATTTTATGATTTAATTTCAATATTAGTGTAAACAGACCTTAAATGACAGATACTTATTTTCAAAGAAATCAATGATTTCATGGATATTAAAGAAGAAGATAAATCTGAAGAGTCCAAAAAAAACCACATAGCATACTATAGATCGCTTTGTAAAATTATTTCAGATATTAAAGAGGAAAAAGACCAAGAAAAAGAGCCTGCTATCAAAAGCCATCTAGATAATAGAATTGACGCTATGGAAAAAGACAAAAAAAGAATTAAAGATATGTTTCCAGAGATAAGAGAGGAATAGTGGGATGACTACACCTGCTGAAAAAAATCACAATAAGCATCTGGATTCGCTTCATAATTACAAAATTCATTTAATAAAATACATTGAGGAATTAGAAAAATTAGATAAAAAATCAGAATTTGCAAAAGAATGGAATGAGACAACAATTAAAGAAAGAAAGGAAGAGATTCAAGTAATAGACAAAATTCTAAAAAATTTGATACGATTTTAATTGTGTTTATTCTGTGTTAAATCATAAAGCCTATTACAAAAACTATCTACGTGTTCAGATGAGACACCATCAAACCATGCAAGTTCATTAGTAATACTGAATCCATTAAATTCAAATTTTAGATTTGATTGAACATATTTGATTTCTTTTTGGATTAATTTTTTTATTTCATCCTGCTCCTGTATAGTAAGATCATAATCACAAGTCATCAAATCAATTTGGACATAGTAATTCCCATGAACAGGATTAGTTTTAGCCTTGATAAACGGCATGTTCTGTTGTTGACATCTTCTATAATGTTTATCATACTCAAACATCTTAGAATCACCAATATACTTGTGAAAAGCCATAACATTTAGAAAATTTATTTTAAAATTACATCTAGATGTCAACAGTAATTTTCTTTACTTTGGTAATCAACATTAGTTTTTTGTTAATTGTCATTTCAGGCTCCATTGTAAAATATACAATGTTTCTTTTTGTATAGATTACCAGCTGGGATACTTTTTCTCTTTCAACATGAACGTATCTTACTTTACCTAGAGACTTATCAAATCCTTTTCTCATGGATCTTCTTTGTGCGATTTGTTTACAGAATAATTCCTCTTCTTTTTGATTTTTAAGACTTGTTTTTCCAGTTTTCATGATACCCTCACGAACATTACCTTTTGAATCAATTACTGCTGCAAATCTCATTTTAGGATCCAGGTTTGATATCTCCTGAACTATTTTAAGAAGATCGACTTTCTTTGCTGTCATATCTAAATTCAAAACCTCAATTTACCAAATATAAGCTATAGAACGTTCTAAATAATTCAGATTTCATATATTGATATATATTTAAAATAATCAAAAAGATAGTTTTGTCTAGATATTCTTTCAGTTGGACTAGATTCAAAAATTACTTTTAGTCTAGTTATTTATTAATTAGAAAAACTGACTTCAAACATGAAAACGGGCACATTAATCATCATAATAGGAATAGGGATGTTCATTTCAGGACTAGTAATGTTTTACTCAGTTGAGATAGGTCAGAAAGATCAACTATTAAGACTAATCAAAAACACTGGGACATTTGTAGGTCTAAGTGGTATGGGAGTTACTTTAGCAGGGATTCTACTATATCTGATTAACAGAAACGTACCACAAGTAAAAGAAAATTTTGACATTTAAACTTGAGATAAAATTTTCTTGTATTCATCTACAGATACTACAAACTTGCAATTTTTACAAAATAATACTTCTTTATTCATTAAATTTTTAATAGCTGTTGGGATTTTTCCACAATACAATGTATTTACATCACAGTTAGGGCAGGTCGCCAAAAGGTGTGTCATACCAAACTCATTTTTTAAATTCAACATCTACTATAGGGTTTTATCATATATTAGGATCAAGAAGCAATAATACTAATGCCTAATTGTAACAACTAAATTATAATTAAATATACTCATATTTAGAAATGTCTGAGAAAGTATGGTTAGGTGCAATATATCTTAAAGATGAAGGAGGTTATGAAATCATTCTAAAATCACTAAAGCATTATAGAAACAGATTAAGAACGATAAGTAACAGTCCAGAATTAAAAAATGCCGCAGCAATGTTTGCATCGGTATTGAATCAACAAGCAGTAAAAACAATTCCAGAAATTGACAAGATGATTCAAAAAATCCAAAATAATCTTACGGATATAAAATTAACCCGTTCTTTAATTGAAGATATTTCATTTTTAGAAAAAGCACTTTTATGTTATCAATCAGATATTAGTAAGGCAGAAGACACGGGTCAAGAATACTTTGTTAAAATTATTGGGAACATGCAAGAAGCCAGAAAAGATAAAGTGGTTATCAAAAAGGCATTAATAAAAATAAAACAATATTCATAAAATACTACAATCCCTGCAAATACCAATCAAGGTAAGGCATTAGAGTCTTGCATTGTTTCTTTTTTTCCACCTGATTTTTTGCATCCAGAATTTTTTGGATTTTTCCTTGTAGATATTCCGAGATCAAGGGACTTTTAAAGAAAGGCTTTATCTGTTCAAGAACTTCCAAGAATTCATCAGAAGAAGTAGTTTCAAAATTTGCAGTAATTTGTCTAATTTTGGTTTCTAAAGACATGAATTTATTCAAAATATCCCTTTATTATTTCATAAAATCAAATAAGATCATCGTCATTCCAAGTCAAACGAAACTTTCCAGTGACCCTGAACATGTTAAGCTTGCCATTTTCTTTGAAATGTAATTTATAAGATTTATGAGAAACATCCTCAATTTCCAATGTCACATCATTTTTTAGAGCCTGAAAAACAATTGGGTTACTAGAGAGTTGTCTCCATTGTTCATCATCAAAATCAAGATGAAATTTGGTGTACAATAAGCCCATTATCATTTATTGAAAGAAACAACCTGAATAAATAACTAGACATGAATCTTATTTATCCAATAATTTACTTAAAATCGCCATTCATCCATTAAAATCATTGCAGTATCTGAAATATCAAACAAAAAATCTTGGGTTAAAAAATATCACCCCACTAAGAATTCATCCATCGAAGTTAAATACAAATTTTGAAAGACAAAATACCTAACACACCATGGGTGATTGATGAGGGATCATCAAAACCCCATAAATCATTTCCAATAAAATTCACAGGAATTACAATTATGAGGTTTTGAAATATCTAAAAAGATTAGAAAATCTTTGAGCACATAAGATTATGAATGATCCGTTTTTATTTACAGAATTTGATTTAGAAATATTAAACAAATCATAATGTAGATCCTCCTCTAGACATCATAATAGAATCACTCATTAAAAAAGAAGATCTGTTTAGTGGCAAAAATAGCATCTCTATTTTTTGTCAACAAAAAATCAATAATGACTTGAATTACGATCAAAATTGATTTACTGAAAAAGTTTATGATCATGCTAAAGTCATTACTAGTAAAATGAAATTTCAAGTAATACAGAAAATTTTAAAAATAGTTGTAATAACGTCAATAATTTTTGGAGTGCTTTGGATTTGCACGATAATTCTATATCCCAATGTAGAATTCTTAAGAAATATTCCGTTTGGAGGAATGTCTTTTCTTTTGGCACTGATTGTTTTTCCAGTTTATCTACTAGTTAGATGACTCAAAAGAGGGAATTACGATAACGTTTGAGAATTTTATACGGTCATGATTTTATTTTCCTAGGAAGGTTACAATATGTATTTAGTAAAAGATAATGCAGATTGCTCAAAACCAATACTTTTGTAAAATATGTGAGATTCTTTTCTTTGGTTACCTGATTCCAATCTTATCCTATAGCAACCTTTCTTTTTTGCAATATCAATACAATGCTGTATCATCTTTTTACCAACTCCAGAATATCTGAATTTCTCTGTTACTATCAATTCTGGAATATACATCTCCAATTTAGCACGATTTAGTCTTTGAAGATAAATAATACTTACAATCCCCACAATTTCGTTTTCTGTTTCTGAAACTAGAATAGTTTTGTGAGAATCTAAAAAATAATCCTGAATCTTGTTTGTGAATATTTTTATTTCGTTGTCATCCATGGGTCTAGGTCGCTCTAGTTCGTAGAGTAAGTTAAGAATTGACGGGATGTCATTCTCAGTTGATTCTCGTATTACCAAATCCACAAGAATAATAATACCAATATAATGTTTAAATAATTTCCAACAAACTAACTTCCGTTATGTTATAGTTATCTCACAACATAGCATAAAATCACGCCCAGAAACATGTTATTTTCTTTTGAACAATAGCCCCTTCTGAGTATAAAAAAAAGGGTTTAAGTAATGATCATAGTTTGCTCAGAAATAACCACGTACACACATTTTCTACCCCTGATACTCAGAATGAACTCCAACATCATTTCATCTGTTTTTTAGAATGGAATATTAGAGTCAAATTTGTATTTTTTTATGTATTTTGGTGGTTTGATGAAAAAGATCTTTTATGTCATAATTCCCATAACTGCATTTATTTTAATTTTATCAAATGCCTTATTTGGAGAGATTTTGTTTGATTCTTTTTATGATCAAGATATCAACAAATATTCTGTGTATGTTCATTTACAGCAAGATTGGAAGCATGCAGGAAATATTTTGTTTGATGTAACAAATGTATGGTCAGATACAAAATCTAAATCCAATAAAAAAGATTTCCATAATGAGTCACCAGATATTTCATTATTTTCCAATTATAATTCAAACCAATTACAATATCAACATGGTAAATCATTTGTAATACTAAAACATGAGTTTAGTAACTGTGATTCAAATTGGAAGCCTGTTTCATATCGTTATATAATTGATAGTTTACGCAGCAAAATTGATTTAATTAAAGGAACAAAGTTAAATGATGATCCGTATGTGACAATCGTTCCAAATAATCTAAATTTCAACTATGATGCTGAAAAACAAAAAGAATATGCAAAACAAGGATTTGTTCAATTTATTCCAATTTGTACAAGCAATGAAACTACTTCTTATGAATATTCTGTCTCATTAAATGATAAAAATATTGGATTTGATGTCTATTTTGTACCTTCAGAAGAAGAATTCAAAAATTATCTAAAAAAAGATTCTTTTGAATTCTATTCTCAAGATGACTGTCATGCTCAGAATTATCATAGTTTCAGTGGGGTTTGTAAAAATGTTGGAAAAGAGTCCGGTTTATTGATAGTATTGCCAGATGAACTTGAATTAGCTTTAACAAAAGTTCAAGTCATTATCCATGAGAAACTTTAGAGTTATCTTCGAACCTTTTATTGAGATAAAATATTCATATTCTTTGAGGAATTTTATGCTACAATAATTTTCTGATCTCTAAAAGATACAAATAATTAAAACTATGATTCACAACCAATCCCATCTTTGTCTCCATCAAATCTGTGTGGATCAGGTGGAAGAACTTTGAATTTTGTGTATGGTATATCTTTACAATTTAAATCTGGAGGATATGGCGGGATGCACACATCAGGGTATGAAGGATCGCAATTACCTACACTTTTTATTGTTTTAGGAGTATTTTGAATGGGTTTTGATTCATACTGTACCCCACATCCGTATTTCTGAGCCCAAGATTCATCAGAAAATTCACTAGATGCACAGTATTTTGATAAAATATTTGCATGTCCATTATAGAGTAATTCTGAATTTAGAATCTTATCATTACAATGCACTTTTCCTAAGAGTCGTCCATATTCGTCGTATTGTTGTTTGTCATCTTGATCAACAGTGATAACAGACCCAACGGGACAGAGTTTTTTTGTAAATTCAGTTGCGTCTAAAAATCCTGGTTCATTTTTTTCAGGAGTGTTTGTAAGCGATAATCTTATCTTGTATCCTTCAACGTAAATGGTATCACCATCCACAATTCTTTCAATCCTTGCAGAAATACATAAGCCATTTCCCAAACAAGATAAATTATTTTGTGGCACATTGATAACTCCATTACTTACCAGATATTGTATTCCATTTACAAAATCGTCATCAGATAACAACCCTTGGCTCCACCAACTAGCATTGTTTCTAAGCCATGAGGGAATCTGCTCTGAAGATGAATCAATTTTTGTGTTCGTTGGAACTTGCAATATTCCATTTTGAATAAGATATTCTAGCCCCTTAAGAAAATCTTTGTCAGAGATTTGAGATGCTGACCACCATTTTGCATTGTTCTTCACCCAATCAGGAATTTCAGATGTCAATCCAAATGAATTCAGTGGAAAAAATAAAAAAAATACAAATAAAACAACAATCCATTTCATTCATAAAATACAAACATACTTTATGTTATAACATTTCTCAAACAAACAAATTCAATGTTAACTTTTAGATAGACTCAAAAATACGGTCAAATTAAAATCGCTCTATTTCAACTCTAAATAAAATCATTAACATTTTATAATCTCAGTGAGCCATACAAAAATAGTTATCAATTTTCTAGATCAAGCTTATTTATCAGTAAAACCATTAACATTACATGGGAGAAACTATAGACGAATCAAAGAATATTTTTACAGAATGTAAGAATAATACTGAACAATTTTTTAATGAAATTGATAAATCCTCCCCAGTTTACCATCAAATAGCAACTGATATTCAGAAAAGCTATCTTAACGCATGGAAGAATGTAATTAATTCGTCTATTGCCATACAGCAAGAATATGCTACCAAAGCAGGTTTAAATTTTAGCATGCCTGAAGAAACAGTGAAAGAAATTCACAATATTGTGGAGAAGGCAACCAAGGCATTTCAAAATCAAAACAAGTTTGTCTTTGATTCTACTGAAACATCAAAAAAGATATTTGATGTATTCAGTGAAAACACCAAAATATTTAGCTCGTTGAATAAAAACATGATGGATCTGATGACATCGAGTATGAAAAAGCACACCTAACCTTATACACTATGGGTTATTTTTTAGATCATAGGATGTAATCTTCCATGTTGTGCATAAAAACAAGTGGATTAAATTCCATAAATTTTCTTAAAAAGATTGGTTATAAATTACATCCTCTTCATTTTATTGGAAAAAATTAACATGATTTCAAACACTTGTTATACCGTGTATAAGTAGACCAGTTATTCAATCGTGCCTAGTTATGATTCCACAATGAGGTTAGGTCTATCATATAGTTATCTTGACATCACACAATTCTGTCGGTGCTAAGCCTAACCGTAAAGACTGCCTAAAATATGAGATGGCTATCTAATGAAAAATTATTTTTGAGTATTTCTATATTAGACAGCTTATGAAGAAACTGTAAAAGGTCAATTTTTTAAACCTCATCTCTTTTTGATTTTTCTTTTAAATTATTCACCATGAGTGAACAAATCACAAAGAAATACATCCAAAATAAAAACGAGGAAGAAATATCAAAGAATCTTCAATATTTTGAGGTATATAGAAAAATGGTTAGCCAGATGGCAATGGATTCTGAAAAAGAGTATAGCTGAATTCAAAACTAGTATTTTTTCAGATTAGAAAGCATTGCAAATGCCTTAACATGGCTATGATCTATTTCCTAGTAACCCCATATATAGAATAACCACTTGGGAGATCACCCTTAAACTCACCTTTTAATGTGAAATTATAATCTGGTAATTTTTTTGTAGACTCATACAAATCTGCTCCAATAATAAATTCATTTTTTGTTGCAAGGTGATTTATTTTTGAGCACATGTTCAAAGGGGTCCAATCATATCTATTCCATGTGATTGATTTTCATCCATAATCATGACGGGTCCATAATCACAACTAATTCTATAGTTAATAGGTGGTAATTTTTCCTTTTGTGCACACATGCAAACAAAGTTATGAGCATCCTGCATTGCGAGGCATCCTTCAAGGCAAGTCATAAATCCATATCGTCTACCCTTGGAAGATTCTGGAAAATAAAATAAGAGACTGTCGCCAACATTTTTCACTATCATTCCCCCAAAACGATTTAACACTCTGGCCATAACGTTTAAAAAAATTTCGTAGTATTTTGCAGATTTTTCAAGAGGTAACCGCGCTGAGATTTTTGTCGAGTCAATTATATCAACCACCCCTACACAATAAGAACTAGTACGACCTGAAAATTCTACAGTGTAATTCTTTACCTTCATAGTTAAAAAATCAGGTGGGAGTTGTTCCGGTAAAGTGTCTAACGGGACGGGGGGAGATATTCAGCAATGTCTAATGGAATAGGAGCGGCTTCAGAATCTTCGAAGATCATATCAATATATTTTCACTATAAAAAGAATAAAAAGTTATTTAACATGACTGAATGGTTTGTGTTATGCCTTACTTCTAAGTTGTTATTAACCAATTTCTACAGAGACATGTTTTATTTTTGCATTATTTTTATGGTATTCAATTCTATTCTCATGAATATCAATGTTATTTTGATTTTAACATTCTCCAACAAATCACCATTCTTTTCATTATGACGTAATCTCTTCAAAACATAGCGCAAACATAAGCATGAAAAGGGGAGGTTTCTATTTTTATTCTTTGTCGATAAACTCGTTAACACCAGGTGGTTCTGGGGCCAATCCTTTTCTTTTTCTAATATCTGCAACTGCTGCAGTTAACATAGATTTTGGAACTTCAGTCCATTCCTTAAATGAGGTATTCCATGTTGCGCGTCCTGCTGTTTGACCCCTCATCTCTTCAGACAGGGTGAATGTCTCAGAAGCTGGAATCTCACCGACAATAATACTTGATGCACCTTTTTGTTGCATGTCTAGCACTTTACCACGTTTACCAGAAAGAACAGTAGCTACGTTTCCAACTAGATCAGTTGGGACACGAACCTCAATTGCCAGTGTTGGCTCTAAAACAGCAGTACCGGCAGTTAGTAATGCGCCCATACATGCCCTACGTGAAGCAGGGCCTAATTGAGACAATCCTCTGTGTGCAGTATCCTCGTGTGGAACAAAGTGGGTGAAGATAAATTTACAGTTTCTCATTTGCTCTTTACATAGAGGTCCTTCCTTCATTACTTCTTCAAATCCAGAATTAATTGAATCAGTTGATTCTTGTACAAACTGAACACCCTTTGTTCCATTGATTAATACATTTCCACGTGAGTCAAATTTCATAACTCTCTTAATTGTATCAGTATCCCATCCAGCCTCTTTTAGTAAATCAGCAACTACTTTTTTGTCCTTCATATCACTAATTTCACCTGTTCTAAGCATGTGGGCAATTTTTGGTTCTAGTGGTTCTACTTTCATGAAAATTTTATTGTGTCTGTTAGGAGACTTTGCCATGATTGGCTCACATGAACCCTTGACAGTTTCTCTATAGTTAATCAGTGGTTCGGATGTAATGATCTCACATTTTGCATCTTGAATTCTATGTGTTGCAACATCAAGGTGCAACACACCCATTCCAGCAACTATAGTCTCTCCACTTTCTTCATCAATTTTTACAACAAGATTTGGATCCTCAATTGTAAGTTGTTTTAAAATCTCTACAAGCTTTGGTAAATCTTTAGGATGCTTTGGCTCAATTGCGATTTGGACAACAGGTTCTGAGACATATTTGACACCTTCAAACATTGGAATTCCTTTGACTGTAGATAGGGTATTACCTGATCTGGCTTCAGTTAATCCTAACAATGCAGGGATGTTTCCAGCCCCAAGTTCGCCTACTTGTTCTCTTTGGTTGCCCATGAAAAAATTAACTGATTGAATTCTTCCTTCTCTTTTGGAATCAATAATGTTGATTGTTTGACCATCTTTAACAACTCCAGAAAATAGGCGTCCAATTGCAACTGGACCCGCAGCAGGATCTAATACCATGTTTACAATCATCATGATTGTGGGACCATCATCGCTGCATGCAAGAAGTGCTTTTCCAACATCAGACTCTAAGTCGCCTTTCCAAATTTGTGGAATTCTATACTGAACTGCTTCATGTGGAGCAGGATGATGTTTTACAACCATTCCAAGCACTGCATCAGCTAAAGGTGCTTTTTCAACCAAGACATCAATTTTTTCGTTGACATAAGCGTCAATTACGTCTTTAAAGGTGATTCCTTTCTCCTTCATCAAATCTACATTTATTGCCCACTTGTCTTTTGCAGAACCAAATGTTACACTTGCATTCTGAATAGATACCTTCCACTTTTCTTTGTATTCAGGTTCTGCATAGGTGTCAATTAATTGATTAAAGTTAGATACTACATCTGCAAGTTGTTGTTGCATTTTTTCAGGAGTTAATCTGAGTTCTTTGATTAATCTATCAACTTTGTTGATAAATAAAACCGGCTTTACTCTCTCCTCAAGTGCCATTCTAGTTACAGTTTCAGTTTGAGTCATAATACCTTCCACTGCATCACATACAACTACAGCACCGTCAATAGCCCTAAGACTACGAATAACCCTTCCACTAAAGTCTACGTGTCCAGGTGTGTCAATCATGTTAATGACGTATTCTTGACCTTTTTGAGAAAAGAGTAAGGTTACGTTTGCTTGATAAATTGTAATTCCTCTTTGTTGTTCTTCTTTGTCAAAGTCCATTGCCAGAGCTTTTCCTGCGGCAGATGGGGCAATAATTCCAGAGTTTGCCAAAAGACTATCACTCATAGTAGTTTTACCATGGTCAACGTGAGCAATAACACCGAAGTTACGAATATTTGCTTTATTCTTGATAATTTTCATAACCTCTGCAGTTGACTTGAATTTTGCCATATTCGCAAACCAAAGTTTTCAGGTATTAAACCTTAGCCTTCTAATAGATCATTTGATCAGATACATTACGGATATTTTTTGCAATTACAAAATGACATTCTTTAAGATTTTTCTTTTTTGCCTCATACAATACAATCATCTGAGAGAAAATGGCACAAAAAATTATCTGATCTAGTTTCTTTAAAGGTACATTTGGATGAACCACGTTCATGCCAATTTTTTTAAGATGTTTTCCTAGTTGGTTATTGTGATGGTTATTATTTTCAAGTATTATGGCAGTATCTCCCTTTTTTGCTGAAAATAGTTCCATATGGGAGAATTGCTCAATTCTGCAATAGTGCACATCATATCCTAAGACTTCATAAAATTTTGCTGCACAATACATTGCTATTGGATAAGTAAACATATTCCCCAAAACAAATATTCTTTTAGACAACTTGACTTTTTTTGCATCAAACTTTGCTTTTTGGAATATTGATTCATTAGGAATTATAATTTTTTTCACCAAGGAAATACATGTAAGTGCAGTTTCCAAAAAAGTAATACTACCTGCAGTGAATAGGCCGGTACTAGGAAAATTGAGTTGAATTATTTCATCAGATACATTTGCAAGTCTGCTATTAGGATTTGATGTTATTGCAGTTGATTTTTTCACATTCTTTGCTACCTTGATATTAGATATGGTATTTCCAGAAACGGATACAAAATAAACATGTTTTGATTTTACTAATTTTTTGTTATTGTAAAGATCTAGAGGATCCATAGCTTTTACAATTCCACCAGAAAAAGATTCTGCAAGTAATGAAGATACCATTGAATCACCACTTCCTGAAAAATAAGTATTTTTTTGATGACTTTGTGAGAGGGGTTTTTGTGTTTTAAACAATTTTAAAAAAGATGATTGAAGTTCGATGTCTTTTTCAAAAGATTCAATAGAATTCATAGTAATGAATAATTTTTAACATATATTAGAAAAACGGTTTTTTCAGGTTTTGATTTTTATTACGACCATTGACAAATCAAATATGGAAATTTCTGTAGGACACACTCCTGATTCTGATGATGCATTCATGTTTTATGGAATGTTTACAGATAAAGTCCCATCTCCATACTTTACAGTAAATCATGTGATAGAAGATATTGAAAAGTTAAATCGTAAAGCAACTGATCCTCAGCTTGACGTAACAGCGGTTTCAGTTCATGCATGTGCATACATTCCAGGATATACAATTTTGAGAAGTGGAGGGAGTTTTGGGATTGGTTATGGCCCTATAGTTACTGCAACAAAGCAAATGTCAATTGATGACTTAAAAAAATGTAAAATTGCAATTCCAGGAAAGATGACATCAGCATTTTTGTTACTGCAGTTAATGATAGGAAAATTTGATCATATAGAAATGAATTTTAGTGATATTCCAGATGCTGTCAAATCAGGCAAAGTTGATGCAGGATTAGTAATTCATGAGACACAATTATCATATGAGCAAGAAGGAAATATCAAAATTCTAGATGTTGGAGAATGGTGGGATAAGACAACAAATGGATTACCAGTTCCGCTTGGGATTAATGTAATGAAAACAGAGATAGGCATGGAAACCATTGTAAAGTTTGATAGATATCTACAAGCATCAATTGAATTTGGCTTGAAAAATTTTGATGATGCCATAGAATATGCAATGCAGTACTCAAGAGGAAAGTCACGTGATTTAATTAAAAAATTTGTAAAAATGTATGTTAATAAAATAACTGTAAACATGGGAGATTCAGGTGAAGAATCAATCAGAAGATTATTTGAGATGGCAAAAGAAAAGAAACTAGTTCCAGACTTTGAGATCAGTATAGCCACCAAGTAATTATAGAACTAAAAAATTTTATTAAATATGGGAGATGGTATAGGCGGTCCAGTTATCGGGATTCTGACAAATAATGCTTTTGAATTATTAGTAAGTCACACTAGGAAAGACAATCAAGAAAGTTATGGAAAAACTGAAAAAATAATAATTGGAAAAATTGATGATCCTGAACAGCCTCAGTATGAAGAAACTACAAAAGAAGACTTGGAACGTGCATTAAAGGGCAAATTTGTTTCATGCAATGTTCAATACAGAGATACAAAAACAGATGCGCTTGTTTGTAATGTATTTGTTCAGAAACCTCCAGAAGGATTTGTCTGATTCCATTTATACCCCAAATTTGTGTTTGTTAATTCATACATAAAAATTCACAAATAATAGAAGTTCATCCATTTGAAAAAAGATACTGTAATCGTCATAGGATTGCAAGAAAATGCTTAGAATCTTTATGAGATGGCGATATGAAAAAATGGATTTCAAAGAAGTTGGAGATCCTGAAGAAACATCTAAAGTCAAGATGAAAAAAATCAAAAATAAACTGATCAGAGAAAACTTGCTAAATGATGAGTCGGTGCAAAGATAGCAGTTGATGGCAAAATAGGACATCTTGAGTGAAAAAGTTCAGAAGATGTTGTTCTTTGAAAAGATTATCATCTAAATGACGATTAGATTCTAAACTCCAACAAGCTTAAGTTCATAATTTTTAAAAATTAAAAAATAAAAAACCAGTTAATTTAAGAGTCCCTATGAAATAGTTTTTCTATCTTGGTTCATTATTACATCAATAAAATAAAACGTGTAGCCCATAAACCTTCTAAATGTGTGAATTGTGATGGATCAGACATTAAAGATGATGCAGTTTTAGCTACAATTGGCCCTTCTGAAGCAAATGCAGATTATGTGCCTTCAATTCTATGTCTTTCTTGTGAAACTTTGATGATAATTACTACCCAATTAGAATTAGTGGTTGGAATCCATCATTCTGTAGGAAATCAGGTAACTATGCGTAATTCTTAAAACAATAAAAATCAACTATATCTGAACTAGAAAAATATCTTGTATTTTTTGAAAATCGTAAAACAAAAAAAGAAAATCATGAGGAAGTGAATCGGTGTTCAAAATGCAATATACATTAATTCAGAATGGGTTTTTGGATTTTTATCAAAATTGCATTGTTTGGTAAATAGATTCTAAAACCATACACTTAAGTTCATAGTGTATTTCGAAACGTATTGAAACTACCACAAAATGATAAAAAGGCAATAATTATCAGTTTATTGATGCTAATTGGGATTGGAATGTACACATATTCAATTATATGAAAAAATATTGATTAGATTCTAAACTTCAACAAGCTTAAGTTCATAATTATCAGATTACAGTCATGGTTGATTATGATCAGGAACCTGATAGATATGAAATAATATCGATTGAATCAGAAATTAGAGTGGGAGTTTTTCACAAAGTTGTTAAAGACTTGGAAACCGGAAAGGCTGTTTCTTGTTCTTGTAAATGTTGGAGTAAAGGAAACAAGCCTTGTTTTGGTATGAGAACTATTGGGTTTGATAGTTAATAGATTCTAAATTCTTTTGAGAATAGACAATACGCTTAAGTTAACACAGAATTTAAAAAGACATGATTCCAAAAGGAGACATACCTGGTGTATGTGAAGATTGTGGGGAACGCATCACATATTCTAAAAAATCTATACAAACTCATACAGAATTATTGAAAAAACATCGGTGTCCAAAGTGTGGGAATTTTGCATTGAAAACATTAAGTACTGGTTTGTGATTGTCAGTGGAGATCCTGATCTCATTTCATTCATACTATGAGAGATGTTAAGGAAGAAGTTGACTACACCTCCAGAAGGTTTCATCTGATTATTTTAACAATCATCAATTTTTGCAACACGTGGAAATAATTTAGAATTCAAGATATGATTTTACAGTTATTCAATAATCAAATATGGTTTTGTTTATTATAACATATGAAATAAATTAAATTCAAATTATTTATCTCTTAAAAAAATGTGTGCCATTTTGATTCAAATTCATCATTATAAATTACCAACTGCAAGCACCTACAAACACTATTTTTTATTCAAAGATATTCATTTTAGAAGATTTACAGAGATGTGAAAAGAGACTATTTCTTAAATCACTATAAAGTAAGACTATCTTGATTTTTTAAATTGATGTACTATGTCTTGCTGTATTAAAATCTCAATCTCATTAATGAATTTCTTGTCAGACATTTTGTCTTGGACCCATAATTTTGCATTGTTTTTAAACACAGGGAGAGTATTTTTATTATTATCTTGTATATCGATATCAATTTGTGGCACTTGGATAATTTTCTTCTCAATCAAATATTCTATTGATCTAAGATAGCCAGAAGTATTGATTTTATCTTCTACCCACCATGAAGTAGTACTTTTAAACCAATTTGGAATAGACGGGATGGAGAAAAGACGTGTCTCTGTGTTTATATCATCAATTAAGACTATCTTTAACCCATAATTCTTTACCTCGTCTATTAATTCATCAAGTTCAAAATACTGAGTAACATCAAGTTGATTTTCAAAAACCCATCCACTTCTTTTTGAATATTCATGTGGATGAAGCAACACCACTGCAAATCCATAATCCCGTACGCTGAATTTAATATCATTCATTGTTTGATTTGCTGGAATACCATACCATGCTCTTCCTTGCTCAATATATCCTGTAGAAGCTGTGGATGGAAACCTAAACAGAGACTCATCTTTGAGAGGATAAGGTGCAACATCAAATGATGAAACAGAGCTGATATATTGTATATTTTCTTGGTTTAACACAGAAATGGTATCAGTATTATAACGTCCAAAAGGTGGAATGAAAACAGAGGGTTTTTTCTCAATTAAATCAGATATGTTGTTATTAGTATTTCTGATAAGCTCAAGCTGTTCATCCTTATTCATAGTTGTAATGTCAGAGGTACCACCATGATTACCAATTCCAATAAGTTTGTCATTTTTGGATATGGTTGTTTTTAGGAAATTAGTTAGTTCTGCATCACTACCAAAATTTTCTCCTATAATCCCTACAGTAAGAGGCACATCTTTACTAAGAAATAGATTGATCAATTCTTCTTGTACATCAATAAGATAATAATCTTGTACATTGTCTAATCTAAATGCCACACAGTTACATGTTTCATCAGGGGATTCAATTTCAGACTTATTTTTAATGCTATTAATCTCATAGTCTATGTTTTGGTCGTTTGATTCAAAAATTTTTATTTCACCCATATTTTTATGAACTAATATTTCTTTTATTGCCCAGACTTTGGATTCAGAGTTTGAGGAATCCAGTACACGTAAAAAGTAAAAACCTACAGGAACATTTGAGAACGTTGCTTCACCATGAGAATCTACTTTTGATTGAGTTACCTTATCATTATTATTATTGTATAATTCGATAGCAAATTCTCCATCATAACCTGAAATAGGTTCTCGTATATTTTTATAAAGTTGTATCTTTATTAGATCATCTACTACGGACTTCCAAGGGGTCTTTATAATCTCATTATTAAGTCCCTGGGCAAAACGGAATTTAGGAACAGTGTATGAAACTTCTTCACTTAAGGATATTTTTGCAGAATAATAATCGTTAATACCATTGGGAATTTGTAACCAAAATCTTTCAGTTCTTCCGTCATTTCCTGTAACATCTTCTGCCCATTTTATTCCTTTATGAGAGAAGATTTCAACTTTGGCTCCTTGGATTGGCTTGTTATCATCATAATAAATTGTAAAAAGAGTCCCTCCCAGGTCTCCAATAGGTATTTTAATTTTTTTAGTTGAATCATCAATTGTTAAAATATGATATCCAACAAACATGTCATGCCTGTAAATATTAATGACATACTTTCCTTTTTCTAGGGATATTTTACTAGGGTTTACTGGTTGTTCCATTTTTAGAATTGGTGTTTTTCTATCATTTTCTGAAAAGATTTCAACATACATGCCCCATGAATTTATTGGATCTTCATTACTATCCACTATTGTCAATTCAACAGTACTAGTCTCAGCATATGCAAATACGGCTGGCAGAGCTAAGATCACAAGCAACCATAACCAATTTTTCAAGTATTTTTTCTATATTGACAACGCTTTATTTCCTTTGCTATATAATCATCAAAAAATTCGGCATAAAATAGAGATATCGCCATAAACTAATACAAGAACAACAAACGGATTATTACTATAATGGTTAACTCTTACTTACTCCTGATGCATTGACTTTACAAAGTCAATTACTTTAAGCAATGATCACATATGAAATCACAGATTCCTAAGATCTCTTTAATAGTCCTATTTCACATAGCAGAGATCCTCAAGTAGAAGCAATATTAAGAAAGAGATGAGATAAAAGATCTAAATAAACATAAAAAATTCATGGAATGATTATAGATTAAATGCTGAAATTCATCAATTAATCATAGACTCAATTTTTACACAATAAGAAATCTATTTGGTGATATTCACTAATGACAGTAACCAAAATAGAAAAAACACATGGGTTAGAATTAATCCTCAGAATCATAATCTGCATCATATTCTATGCTGTCATCCTCGATTTCATAGTTATCTGAATCTGTTTCGTAATAACTCATAAGAATCGTAATAGATTATTTAGTAGATAAACAATTCACTAATTGATTTCATCTCTTCTTAAATCATCTAGAATTATTCTAAGTGTGACAGAGGATTTTTCTGTGATTAGTCACACCAAAATACAACCATGATTATAAGGGACGTTATTATTAGCAAAATATACTAGGTATTATTTTCTCAGTATCTTTTACTAAACATCAGTAATATGATACTAAAAAATTTCAACTAAAAGAATTTACCCATATAACAACAATGATTTAAGAATTATCCAAGAAAGTTTATGTAAATTCAAATTAACTATTTTTTATAGTTTACACAATGAATTCTTCAAAGGCATTTAGGAAACGTGATCTTTCCAAAGTTAATTTTGAATATGAAGAGTTGATTGGAAGAAACTTCTCAGATGCAGATATGAATGGAGTTAATCTCAAAAACAGAGATATCCATAATGCAGATCTTAGCTGCACTAATTTGAGCGAAGCTGACCTGAGTGATGCAATATTATTTTATGTTAAATTAAGAGGGGCAGATATGAGAAGGATTAATCTTTCAAACGCAAAATTATGGGATGCCGAATTGTACGGAGCGAATCTTCAAGATGCAGATATTAGAGGTGCAGATTTGTTTTATACAGATTTAAGAAATGTAGATTTAACTGGAGCTAACATGAGTAAAGTTAATCTCAGACATGCAAACTTTGAAGGTGCAATTCTGACATCAACTAGATTTGCAGATGCAAATTATGATCTTCATACATTGGACACCCTTTCTGAAAGTGCAAGGACTGTGCTAAAGAAACAAGGTAAATTATGGTAAAATATTTGCACATCAACCACTAAGATATTTTAGGCTAAAGATTACAATTAAAATATAATTTTAATTTCATCATCGAAATGATTTCATATCAGATAATATTGTAGTGTTTAATGGTCAAGATAAAAATTGATGAGAAAAGACATCAAGAACTGCTAAAACAAAAAAAAGAATTAGAAGATAATAGACCACATGATATCGAAGCAATGCGGAGATGGAAACATTTGATGGGAAAGGTACTTCAGGAATTAGAATTATTTAATTAACAATATTCTTAAGTTCAAAATTATGAATAAAAATAATGGATATTTACTCCAGTAAATTTGCAATAATTTTGATAATTATATTAGCAGGGATTTTTGGATTACAATTGATGAATAACAATGACAACAATAGTACATTAATTGATGCTGAAACATGCGAATTATACATTATAGATTCTCAGATTAATGCCAAACAGTATCTTAATGAATTTGATTCAAAATGTATTGAATTTAAAAACTTAAATCCATAAAATTAGCTTATATAATACAAAATATTATTTCCCAAATACTTGGGTAAATAATTTGTATCTAAAAGACACGAAGCAATCAAGCATAGAGACAACTTTGTTAACTGTGATCATTATAGTATGATGAATAGATCTTAGTTTTCCATATATTGAAGATAGATATCAATAAGAAGAAAATCAAGATTCCAGCATAATAATGACAGACAAATATCTAAAAATTTAACATATCTAATATATGACGGAGTGAGATTATTATCAGAAATGGTTCTTTTAGATAAAAAAATGCTGATAGGTGGAACTGCAATGATAGTCGTAGGCATCATACTTGTTACAATCAACAGCGCTTCAATGCCAGCAGGCCAAACCGGAATGACTGAAGAGGAAGTAATTGATTTAATGATTGCACAACAAGAAATTCAAGACTATAACACATTATCAGGAATTCTAATAGGAATAGGATTTTTGTTAGTTTTAATTAGTTTTGGAGCAAGAAGAAAGAAAGGCAGTACAAAAAGAGAAGAAAAAAAGCCAGTAGAATAATTCAAACTTTTTAATCTTAAATTAGTAATACAATATTATTGATTCAGGCTGAAATTAGCATATATCCAATAGCTACACGTACTACTAGTGCTAGTTTTTACATTGCAAAAGCAATAGAATCGATACAAAACATAGAGAATCTCAGATTTGAGATTAATTCAATGGGAACAATTTTAGAATCAAATAGTATCGATATAATCAACACAGCTACAAAGAAAATGATGGATACAGTTCATAATCTAGGGATTGCAAGAGTAGAAGTTATAATCAAAATTGATTCAAGAAAAGATAAAGATCTTAGTATGGAAGAAAAAATAGATTCAATTAGAAAATACATAAAATTGTAACAAATGATTTAGTTTGAAAAATTTACAAAATCTGTAATTGACATGATTTTACCCATTTCGACTAACTACCCATATCTTTTTTTGCTCAAAGTTTTTAACGTATTATTTTTTATGATGAAAAATAAAACATGTTTGTTATTTAACTAGATGATAATACGATTTATCTTTTCATATGTTGTAATTATATAAAGACATCTTCCAACTTTATCAATAATTTTTGAGCGTTCCTCCCAAGTACTTAATCACTTTGAAGGTCTTTTTTGGATCACTTATGAAAGTCAAATTTTTTATATCGTAGCATTTAGTATTGCAAAAAAAATCTCCATATTTTTATCCAACGGTTGTAAATCAAATTTTATCATTAAAATCCATCAACATATTCAACAGTTGATCATGTTTTTTCACATAATACATCTAACAATATATTCTAAAATTTTTAAATTTATTTTAAAAAATCATTAGAATTTTTTTAATATTCTAAAATGAGTACTTCTTTGCGCAGGAGATCTTCCTATCTCTTTTACCATTGTTGCTAATTCCTCAACTGATGAGGAAGTAGGCTTTCCTGCAGCACGGTAAACTTCTTCAGAAAATGCAGTTCCAACCAAATCACTACCTCCATTTGACAAAGCAACTTGCGCAAGTTTTTTTCCATATGCAACCCAATATACAGAGATATTATTCAGAACATTTGCAAGCATCAATCTAGATAATGCAATAATTTTTAGATCATAAACAGATGAGCATTCATTGTTTACAAGGTTTTCTTGCTCCAATTCAGTATTATCAAGACTAAATTTTAAAGGAATTAGAGTTAAGAAACCATTAGTTTTCTTTTGTAATTGACGAATTTTGATAAGATGATCAACAATATGTTCAGGTTTTTCTATATGACCGTAAAGCATAGTCACGTTACTGTTGATTTCCATTTTATGTGCCTCTTCAATTACATCTAACCATTGTTGCCCAGTACACTTTCCTCTCGCAATTTTATTTCTAATATCAGGGTGGAATAATTCTGCTCCCCCACCAGGCATTGAATCAAGACCTGCATCTTTTAGACGAGATAGAACTTCTTTAGTGGAGTTTTTTGTTAATTTTGATAAATAGAAAATTTCAGCTGCAGTTAATGCTTTAATATTGAGTTGAGGATGATTTTTTTTAATTACTTTCATCATATCTTCATAATATTCCAATGCAAGTTTCGGATGAAAGCCTCCAACAATATGAACTTCGGTTGCACCCATTTGTTTTGCAATTCGAACTCTTTGTTCAATTTCTTGAGGAGTTAATGTGTACGCATCATCTGCACCATCTTTTCTGTAAAATGCACACATTTGACAACTAGCAGCACAGACATTAGTGTAATTCATGTAATATGATGCTGCAAACGTGACAGTGTCCCCAACTAGTTTTTTTCGAGCATCATCTGCAACAGCTGCAAGTAAATGCAAGTTATCATAATTCATTAATTCTAGGCCATCATTGTAAGAGAGCTCCTCACCTGCAAGAGCACGATCAAGGGCTTGGGAATCCTTAACTAGATGTTCCAACATACCACAAAGTATTACTCATTATGATATATTCCTTAGTCTTAAGAGATAAGTAGTCAGTCATGATAGAAATATCATGGTACTTCCATTAGTTGATGAACATAAACCAAAATGCTATTTGTGTCACGAAGGTTTTGAAAACATTGCAAAATTAAGAGATCATCAAAAATCAACACATGTTGATTTCTTTGAAAAGAATGAAAAACAGATTGAACACGGGCCTGCACCTGGTGATGTTACCGTATTTTAGATTTTTCTTCTTTGATTGATCGTAGTAAATCTTGAGCAGTGTTATTTGAGATGTTAGCCAAGTCATAATGTTTGTCAATAGATAGAGCTTTTTTGAAATATTTGATTGCGTCTTGCAGTTTACCCATCTCACCTAATGATAATCCTTTATAAGCAAAAGCCATAGTACAACGTTTGTCAACCTTCAAAGCCTTATCATAGCATTCTATGGCTTGAAGATATTTTTGATTAGAATGTAATGCAGCACCCTTGTTTAGTAACGCATTAAGATTATCCGGATTTATAGCCAGGATCTTATCAAATGAAGAAATTGCTTGCTTAATTTTTCCCATATTTTGTAAAGTTGCTCCCTTGTCCAAAAGAGCATTGATGTTATCAGGTTCCTCTTTGAGTATTAAATTATAAATTCTCAAAGCATCAGAGTAATTACCATCCTCTACAAATTCATAAGCCTGTGAAAGTAGTTCATCAATTTGAACACCCATTGAGTGAGAGAGAGCATTGTTAATAATATAGTCTTCTTTGGCTAGAATTGTTTGTCTAACGTTATGTTTAGAAAGGGTCACTGATTCTAACATATAGAGAAATCTATTGATTTGGAATTAACATCTTGGTTATACTATAATCCACTTTTAGATATCATCTAAATTAACGTCAACAAAGTTAAAAATTTACAGCAGGCATCATAATTTGTAATCCCTTGTATAATCTTTTATAGATGTTTTATACTGATCTCCTAAGTAATAATAGTACAAAATGGTATTCAAATATTACATGCCAAATAATTTTTCAATTAAAGACATAAAAAAGAAGATAGAGAGTATTTTAGAAGAACCTGAAATTAGATTTTGTGGTCTAATTGATAGTTCGGGGGAACTGATAGCAGGTGATTTTAAAAAAGGAGTGATTCCTTTAGAAACAGATAAGCAAAGAAAACAAATGTTTCAAGAATTAGCACATAGGGTCACAAACAGACAAGGCTTTGATTCAAGTCTAGGAAGAGTAAAATATTCTGCATCTAGAAGAGAAAAAGTTGTAATAATGAGTTTTCCTATTGGAAGATACATTATTTTAATCGTTACCGATTTAAGTATCAATATTGATAGATTTGCATGGAAAATCATATACAAGTTAGAAAGTCAATGGTCTGAGTTTTATGGATTTTAAAAATTAACAGGTCAGACATTTTCAAAAGAACAACATACAAAATCAAGATGCGTGTTTATCTCTTGGATCAATTTCCAGAGATTTGTTAAAGCATTCCATTGATTCTTCATACCTGCCCAAACTTCTTAATACCACACCTTTGTAATTCCAAAGATCTGGGTCATCTTGATTCAAAAGAAGTGCTTGCTCAAAGAATCCTAATGCATCATCAAATTTCCCGTCATCCATCAAAGATTTTCCCTTTTCAACAAGAGAGGTTATTGAATCCATAAATGATAAAAAACACCATTTGTATTAAATTTGAAATCGAAATGCAGGAAATAAACTAAATAGATTAAACAAATTTACAAGAATTAGGCTAAAATTTAAATAAATTTTTTGATATTATATTGTATGGAATTAGACGAAATAGATGAAAGAATTCTCAAAAATTTGTTAGTGGATGCAAGGCAATCAGCCAGACAGTTAGCCCTAAGATTAGGAATCTCAACTGTAACAGTTCTATCGAGAATTAAAAAACTTGAAAAAGAAAAAATTATCAAAGGATATACTGCAATTATAGATCACGAAAAGATAGGATATTCCTTAACTGCAATTATAGAAATCATGGCCAAAAATGATAAAATTGTTGATATTGAAAAAGAAATAGCAAAATTTGAAAACGTATGTGGGGTATATGATATCACAGGTTCAACAGACACAATAATTGTAGCAAAATTTAAGGAGCGAGATGAATTAAGTAAATTCGTTAAAGCCTTGGCAGTAATACCAAATGTTGAAAATACAATCACCCACGTAGTACTAAATACAACCAAAGAAGATTTCAGATTAACATAGGACCCATAAAATGAATAAATTTTGGATTTTTGCAATTTTACTAATTGTCGGTGGAATTCAAGTATCCAATGCACAAAATAATGAATTAGAAATGGAATTAGAGGTAACTGATGAAGAAAAAATCATGTTATTTACAGGTTTTTCAATAGTAGTTTTAGGTATAGTATTATTTTTAGCAAGAGATATCATATTGAGAAGAAAAACATCGTATGACAAAAACGAATTGGAGTCTAAAAAAGATAAAACGTTTGAAAAATATCACTCAGATTGGAGTGATGATTATGAAGAATTTGGAAATAGATACAACACAAAAGAGGATAAAGAATTTCGTAATGCATCTATAAACAATGAATTGCCAAACTATTATGAGATTTTAGGAATTACAAAAAATGCAACTCCAGACGAAATTAAACAAAAATTTAGAGAGTTAGCAAAAAAAACTCATCCAGATAAAACAAAAGAAAATTCTGAAGAAGAGATGATAAACTTAAACAAAGCATATGAAGTGTTATCAGATAAAGAACGTCGAGAAAAATATGACAGATATTTCAAGGTATGTTAGACAGATTCTAGATTAACAATAATCATACTTAATTCAATAGAATTTGGGGTCTGAACACTATTTGTAAGATTTGTAGATATCTCTAGAGGTATAGATTTTCCTGACAGTTCTAGCACCGTAGTAATTTTTAGTGTTCCAAATTCAGTATTAGGACCAAGCATTTTTTTGGTAAGTAATGGAACAATAGATAGATCATTAATCACACCTTTCATTTTGAAGGCAAATTTATCTGTAAAATATACGCCACCACGAGTGGTTGGCTCATTGACAGGAACAGAGGAGTGAGTAATAGATACATCATTTACAGGATAAGATACATCATTTATGAAAAGTCGGTATTTTGGAGAACCATTTTTATTAAAATCCATCAAATTTTTAAGTAAATCAAGACTAACTGACATTAAGAAATATCCAATCATAATTCTATTGAGTGTTTCGTGAAAATCAATAAAAATAATGGATTCTAGGGCAAAGATCATCTTTAAAACCAGCGATTCATTCTCATGTATATTGCAGCAGTTTGCAAATACTCATTCAATGAGAAATGAAATTCTCAGTATGATGGTAGAAATGGGATTGGGTGATGATCATTATGTTGAGATGTTAGACTATACAATAGACCTATTTGAAAGCCAGGGTCTTGGGACAGATTATTATGGATATCATAATATCAATCACGAATTAGAAGTAACATATGTATCACTTTTAGCATCAAAACAAGAAAAGATCAAATTAACTGAAGAGGATATAAAATATCTATATGTTTCAGCATTGTTTCACGACTTTGATCCTCAGAAAAGTGTAGACAAACCACATGAAGAAAATGTTCTAAAATTTATCTCAACTGATAGAAAATTGAGTCAATTAATTACCACTGCAAACATTGATTTAGAAATTGTTAAAGTATTGATTTTGAGGACCACATATCCTTGGAGTGGTGAACTTAAAAAAAATGCAGAAGAACAGATTAAACAATGTTTTTACAATTCAGAATTAACAAGAAATGATGAACAATACCAACAGCACATTATGGAAATAGGTTGGTATCTATCAGTAATAGATAGAATTAGTGGTTATGCACTAGGAGATTTTTCAAAAGCAATGGGGATGGCTAAAATGAATGCACATGCACTTGCATGGAGACCGTCATTAATTGTAAGAAGTTCAGTTGCATATTTTGAAGAATTGTTAAACAAGGAGACAGAAATGGTAAAAGAAATTTTAAAAGTTCTTTCAAAAGAAATGAGGAAGAATTTTTTTGACACCGTATTATCATTTATGAGGATAAGACAACAGGAAATTTCGATTCAGGCAAATGTATCATATAATAATTTCAAATTAATTCCAATAATTGAAAATATGATTACAAGAAAAGATCCAAATTTCATAAAGTCATTATATAAAATTTTTTTAGAGCTGCCAACACCACTTCAATTTGAGAAAGCAAATTTTGAAAAATCAATCAAGGATCCACAATTAATAATTAATACATTAAGATTAAATGACAAAAATGGCGAAATCATAGGATTCTCAAAAGGAGGTCCACTTGAAAAATACCGATTACGTGAAGAGATTAGAGATGAAAATTATGGTCTCGAAAATACAATATTCTTAGAACCCTTAGCATTGAAGATGGGGTATTGGGGACTAAAAGGAGGTAGTGAGATGCGCCATATGTTTATCATGCAATCACACGCTATGAAATACAAATTCTTGACGAGCTTTGCATTACGTGATGTTATCAAATCTAGAATCAACAAAGAGCAAGCAGAATTTGTTACACAGTTTGATCCTGAAAGATGGGATTATTATCGAATTAAAATTTAAGTTCAGCATATGAAAAAAATAGTTCTCAAAATATTAAAGTCTAAAATTCAGGGAGATGTTTTTTCCAGTAAGGAATTCAAGGAATTTTATTCGGTAGATGCTAGCTCATACAAAATAATCCCAAATGTAGTAGTTATTCCAAAGCATGAAAAAGATGTAATTAATGTCATAAAAATTGCAAAAAAATTTAAAATTCCAGTCACTGCACGTGGTGCTGGGACTGGACTTGTGGGTAGTGCACTAAATCGAGGAATCATACTAGACATGAAAAAGTTTGACAGTATTAAAATCTCAAAAAATTATGCATTGGTTGGTACTGGTGTAATTAAAGGGCAGCTAGATAAAAGACTAGAAAAAGTAAAGAAATTTTTCCCGCCAAATCCATCAATTGGTTCTTTTTGTTCGGTAGGTGGGATGCTAGGAAATAATTCAAGTGGGAGTAGGAGTTTAAAATATGGTAGCGTCATAGACAATGTCATAGAGATAACATTTGTTGATGGGAATGCAAGAAAGATAACATTACCAGAAAATAAAAACATTTCAAATAAAATTATAGAATTTACAAAATTAATAGATTCTAAAAAATTTCCTAAAACATCAAAAAATTCTTCTGGATATAGAATTGACAAAGTAAAATCAATTGGAGACACCCACAAGTTAATAATAGGATCTGAAGGGACGTTGGGAGTAATTTTATCAGCAAAAATAAAAATAAAAGATATAGCAAAAAGAAGAATTCTGTTTGTATTAGGATATTGTTCAATTGCAGATGCTTCAAGAGAATGTATGAAAATTAACCAAACAAATCCATCAACAATTGAATTTATGGACAAATTTATACTTGATCAGATTAAATTCAAATTTGTTAAAAATACAAAATGTTTACTTTATGTAGAATATGATGAAAATATTTTAGTAAAAGAAAGGAAATTACAATCAGTCATTACAGGTAAAATTGTTAAAAAATTAAAAAAAGAATATGAGATAGAACAGTGGTGGCGATATAGAGATTTATCACTACATTATAGTTTAAAAACAATAAAAAAAGGAAAAAGAATTCCACATGTAATTGAAGATGCGGCGGTTCCTTTGAATAATCTTCCAAAAGTATTTTCATTACTTAACAAAATAAACAAAAAATACAAGACAGTATCTATTGTTTATGGACATGCTGGCAATGGCAATATGCATGTGAGGTTAATTTCAGATGGAATAAAGATCAAAATCATTAAAAATATTGCAAAAGAATATTTTAATGAAATCATTAAACTTGATGGAACTATTACTGGTGAGCATGGCGATGGTCTTGCACGCTCAGAATTTGTCAAAAAACAATACGGAAGAAAGAACTATGGAATATTCAAAGAGATGAAAAAACTCTTTGATCCAAACAACATACTCAATCCAGGTAAAATCATCTCAAAAAAAAGTACCGTTATTAACAACCTAGAAATTTTCTAAAATTTGCAGTCTAAAAAATAAAACATGTTCAGAAACGCTTTATTAACTAAAAATTATCCAAAAAGTTGTGGTATGTAAGGGTGTAGGGTTATTAGTAATTTTAGTAATTGCTCCAATTGGTGTTATTCCATCATTTGGACTGACTGAATTAGAAAGAGCATCAATCCTAGATCCAAAATTAGTGAATGCATTTGGCTCCCCAATCGGAAATTCAATTAATGTTGATCAACAAATACAGATTTCAGCTTATGTCATAAACAATCAAGAAGAATCTCAGAATTTTGCGTATCTTGTTCAGATCAAAAATGAAAACGACATGGTTGTTTTTTTTGGATGGGTTGTTGGTGAATTAGATCCACAACAAAAATTTAATCCATCATTATCATGGGTTCCAAAGGAATCAGGAGAATTTATTGCAGAGATTTTTGTATGGGAGGGATTTCCGGTTAATCATAAAGCATTAACTGAATACATAACGTTGAAAATCAATGTAAGTTAAAAGATTCAATAAAAAAATTATTTTAAAAAATATGTTAACATATAAGAGGTTCTAATGAATTATTCATAAAAATATCCAATGAAAAATAATGATATAAAATACAATAATTAAGATCTTAGATTTGTCTATTAGTGAAAAAAAATCAACAAGTTCTCGCTAATATGACATCGAGTGTATTAAAGATATGACAATAGGATATTGTGTAAAGTGCCGAGATAAACGTGAAATCAAAGGCTCCAAACCATACACCATGAAAAATGGAAAACCTGCAATTAAGGGCACTTGCCCAACTTGCAGTACAGCCATTTTCAGAATCGGTAGAGGATAAATTTCAGATTAGTGAAATTCAATACTGCCATTCATCAGTAAGGCCATTCCACAGATACCACATAGTGGATGGATCCTTTTCTATTTCTTCAGTAATTCTATTTTTTAACACAAAAGAGAAATTTTCCAATGCATCGATACCGCCATCAGCATACAATTCATGACCAATCTCGGTGATTCTTTTATGTTTTTCAGCGATTTCTTCAGAATCTGGGTTTTGAAGACAGAAGGTCATCAAATCAATCAATTCCTCCTCTAACATAAAGTCCATACAAAACCATATACTTTCAAGCAATTTTTAAGTTTTGATTATTTTTATGGAGTTTATTCTTGCTAAAAAAGAAAGAAAAAAAGACATTTGAAGAAAGAATAAAAAGATGTCCAGAAAGACACAGTGAAATATCATGACATAATAGCCTTAGCAACATATTACAGAATCGCAATTTTGGTAAGAAAATCAATGCTAAAGAACATTCAGGAAAAATAAAATTTTAAAACTAGTACTTTACAATAAGAATAGAGCAAGGTGAATTATTTGCAAGTTTATTTGAGACACTTCCAAGAAAAAACCTTGCTGTTGCACCAAGACCTTTACTTCCAACAACAATCAGATTGCATTGTTCTTTTTTTGCGAGTTTAATAATTTCGTTTGTAATGTTTCCTTCTTTTAGAATTATTTTTGAGTCTACACCGTGCTGAGTGGCTATGTTCTTTCCTTTAATCAAAACCTTGTTTCCAACTTTTCGTAACATTTTCAAATATTCTAGTCTATCCAACAAATTAAGAGGAATTGTTTTTTCAACAACATACAAAAGTATTAACCGAGATTGATAATTTTTTGCCATATCACACGCATGTAGAAGTGCTTTTTCTGAATACTTTGAACCATCAAGAGGTACTAAAATATTCATAAATAATGCTTTTCTCACGAAATATTTTGCAAATCATATCTATTTAACTAAACCCTTGAAAATCTAATGTGATTGGGTTTTTCATTAATTTTGGGGCATATCAAAACATGATGAACATAGATGCAATATCTACAATTTTTTCATTGTTCCTTTTTTCAGTCATATATGATATATCCATTCTGTCAAAATATCATACTAATTTTTTAATTACCAAACGGATTTCTTTAAGTTTTTTTTCTAATTTTTCTCTTTTAGTTGGAGAAATTGAATCATGGTACAATTTACGTAGAATAAGATTCTAGTGCAACCATATCTACAAGGATATTTTTTGTTGCAATATCATATTAAATACTATAATACACAGAAAAAATATCCAAATCTCTAGAAACACTATACCAGAATAGAGAAAATGAGTTCAAGTTTTCACAGGGATTTTTAAGTAAAGAGAGTATAGGTCAAAACAATTTTAAAAATAATTCTGTAAATATTTTATATCCGTAATTATGAAGATAAAATGATTACAGAAATAACAATCAAAGTAATTCCTGCTACAATTAATACACCTTTAAAGAGCGTTTTGAATCACATCAACCATTTTTCAACATTAATTTACAGTGACTGAACCATTTGCCCAAGGATGAATCATGCAGAAATAAGCATATTTTCCAGATTCTTCAAATTTGTGGGTAAATGTCTTGCCAGATTTTATCAATCCACTATCAAATTTTTTATCTGGTCCATTAATGATATCTCCACTGGTAACTGTATGTGCTGATGAATCATCATTTTTCCAAATTACTTCCCCTCCTCTGAAAATTATTAGAGATGAAGGATCATAACATTTGTCATATTCTTCACATCCAGTAAAAGATGTTCCTTCAGGGATGCTTACCAGTCTAACTGTAGCCTTGGAACTAGTCAACTCTTCAGCCACCTTCATTCCTTTTTCTGTAGCTGTTTTGGTTTCTTCCAAAATTTCTTTGCTTTCTTTTGTTATTTCTTTAATTTTTTCAATAGCAGGTTCTATGTCTTTTTTGATATCTTTTGCTTGATCTATAATTGGCGCAACTTTTACTGGAATGTCTGATGGAGCTCCGCTTCCACCAGTCATGGTAAACCCAACTGCTGCAGCAACTATTACTACTGCAATAATCATCCCCATCTTATCAAGAGAAGTCATATGGATTGTTTTGATTTTCTTTTAGTTATAACATGCACATATGATTCTCAATTATAAAATAATGATTTATCCCAGCCTCGCTATTTTGAAAACTCGGTTTGAGAATCCAGATACATCATAAGATACCAAAATATTTTTCAAATCCATGTTAAACACAAATAAGATTTTCTTATTAATCCCTAGAATAATTATTGGTTGAAAAAATTAATTTCATTTTCACGTATGAGAATATTAAATTAGTTTAATTGTAGATATGATGATTCAAGATTATGAATATTGAGGGGTTGTATATGCTAAAAAGTGTAGAGTATTCTGAAGAAAAAATCCACGAAGCCATCAAAATTCTTTACACAGATAGAAAAAATGAATTTCAAGAATTAGCTCAAGTGATTCTTGGAGAAAAGACACTAAAAGAAATGTCAAACTGGAAAGAGTTCATTTTAAATTTTAGTTTGGATGTGGGTGATTCATTTAAAACATGGACGGGTCAAAAGCCACCATCTGGAACTTCCCCACAAAAAGCTTTAACAATTTTAAGAAAAGTTGGAAATGGAAAAACATCAATGAATCAATTAACACATTTACTAAACATAGCATACAATCTATCATCTGAATTCAAAGAAATTTACAGACGCTTAAAATAGAAAATTATCGAACTAAATGACTGAAAAAACATATCCAAAATGGTATCAACCAATTCACCAAGTTACTGAAAAAGAAAATTTCAGAAATGAATTGCTAAATGCCATACTGATTGATCATTCAAAAGAAAAAGAAGAAAGTCTGGATGCTGATATTTTTGATGTGATAAGTAGAGGAAGATCGACTACGAAATTTGAGTCAAAGCCAATTGATGAGTGAAAACTAAGATAACTTCAAAATAATGAAATCCTACAAACAAAAGTCTCAAATCTACCCAATCGGATGAGTTATCATTTAAAATGAAATTTAATTTAAGAAAATTTGGTATGGGTCTAGGACCTATACTATTTTTTCTAATCCTGTTAATGCCCACACCTGAAGGAATGCCAGATACTGCAAAAGCAGTATTTGCAATTTCTGTATGGATGATTGCTTGGTGGATTACAGAGGCCATTCCCATTTATGCAACGGCCTTACTACCTATGGGATTAATTCCAACATTTGGGATATTATCTATTAAAGAAATCGCAGCCGAATATATGCATCCAATAATTGTGTTATTACTTGGAATGTTCATGATAGCACTGGCAATTGAAAAATCAGGATTGCATAAAAAAATTGCATATGAGTTGATATCGGTATTTGGATATTCTCCAAAGAAAATTGTGTGGGGATTTATGATTACAACTGCACTGTTATCCACGGTGGTAATGAGTACTACAGTTGTTCTAATATTGCTTCCAATTGCAGGAGTGATTCTCACAGCATTATCTAAAACAAGTTTTGTTACAATAAAATTCAAAGTTATTTTCATGTTGTCCATTGCATATTCATCATCTATTGGTAGTGTAGCAACTTTAATTGGAGCCCCACCAAACTTGCTTTATTCTGCAGCAGTGATAGAGATGTTTTCGCACAAAGTAACATTTGCAGAATGGTCTATGCTTGGAGTGCCACTTGCAATATCAATGCTAATTCTTTGTGGGCTGTACATGACTTCACAAATTGGAAAAAGCAATTTTGAGACAACATCTGAAATCAAAAGAACATTACTGCTTGAAAGATCACGGATTGGGAAAATTACAATGGAGCAAAAAACAGTGCTTGCTGTATTGTTAGGAGTGATGATACTGATGTTCACCATGCCATTATGGCAACCAGAGAATTCTTTTATTACAAATTCAGTAATTGCAATTTTGGGAGGAATTTCTCTCTTTGTTCTGCCAAAAACCCGCTCTGAAAGCTTGATGAACTGGGCAGGAATTGAAAGGCTTCCCTATGGGTTATTGTTCTTGCTTGGTGGGGGATTTGCGTTATCTTTGGCATTTGTAAATTCTGGATTAGCAAATTGGATTGCCAATGCTCTTTCATTTGTTGGAGATTATCCTTTTGAGGTGGTAATTCTTGCGCTAGTTGCAATGATCATGTTTCTAACAAACGTCAAATCAAATACTGCCACTGCTGCAATTTTCATCCCTATAGTTGGAACAATGGCTATGCTAAACGAATGGACTCCATTACCAGTTTTGTTTGCGATAACTGTTGCAACATCATTTGCATTCCTATTACCTATGGGAACCCCACCAAATGCTCTCATCTATGAAAAAGCACAGATTCCAATCAAAGCAATGGTAAAACATGGTATGGTTCTCAATGTCATGGCAATTGGCTTGATTACGTTGTTTACAATACTGATAACAACAAAAATACTAATCTAAAAAATAGAGTTTATTTATTGTAGTGTAATCGATGTATACATGTATAAGACTATTCTTGTTCCACATGCTGGAACTTCTGCTGGTGATGAGGCATTAAAACATGCAATCCATGCTGCAAAAGACACATCTGCTAAAATTATCATGTTACATATTGTAGAAGAGATTCAATACCCACGATCATTTGGACTATCTGAATCTGAAAGAGAAAATATGTTTAACAGCATAAAGGAGGCAAATGAGGATATTAGAAAATGTATGGAAAAAGAAATGGAAAAGAGAATGCAGCAATGTAAAGACTCCAACATTGAATCTCAAATTAAAGTTGTAGTCGGTGATGCAGCAGAGATAATTCTTGATGCAATAGATGAGCAAAAAGTTGATCTTGTAGTAATGGCAAAGAGAAGAAAACTGACGGGAGTGAGGAAACTATTATCACTAGGAAGCGTTTCCAGAAAAATCGTTGAAAACACATCCTGTCCCGTCTTGTTAATTGATGTGGAAAATAAATGAGTGTAACGTTTCAGCACATGTTGGTTCCATATAATGGAACATCCGGTAGTCAAAAGGCATTCAAGAAGGCGATTGCATTAGCAAAACTAACAAAATCAAAAATAACGGTTTTGACATGTCTGGAAGAACGCTCGACGTTTGGCTTGTTCAAAACCAAAACAAACAAACAAGATTTTGACAATGAACATAATTTAGTGACACAAGAACATATCAAACTTAAAAAGTATTCTAGCCAACATGAGGTTTCACCTAATTTTAAAATAATTAAAAGTAATGTTGCATCACATGAAATATTAGAATTTGCGGAAAAAAATAACATAGATTTGATAATAATGGGTAAGAAAAAATTTGCCACTCGTTATGAAAAAACACATTATCACAGTACAATTGAAGATATTTCAAAGAATTTTCAAGGTGCGGTATTAATTTTAAGCTAAAGTGTACCTAGTGAATATCCCAATAGCTGTTGTTTTTTAGATTTTGATTTTTGTTGATAATACCAAATTCTAAAACCAAACTGTGTGTCAATTCTTAACAATAAGATGTAAATTATTCTTCAGGCAATGGTTTCATGTAATTTGTCCTTTTGTCAAAGAATTAACTAGTAAGATTTTCAATACATTCACCATCCATCTTATCACATCCAACATTCAGTCTATCTCCAAGTAGAACAAATACACAAGTTGATACACCTGCTACCAGAAAAATCTAGTACAGAATCACAATGTTAGCATGAATTGATGATCTTCATCTAATCACGTGTCATTATATCTTCAATTAATATCAAGGACTATATGTTTTGAATCTACTTTTATCAGCAAAAGCAATACGAATAATTTAAAACTCTATTGTGTCTTTTGAATTAAATTTAATTTGCTGCTGATGAGTTTTTTTACTTCAATTATCAAAAATATGGCAAAGGAAACTCCAATTATTTTCAACCAAGAATCCATTTTGATTGGATGACTGTGAAAAACTTCATTCATTACTGGGGCATATGTGAAAGCAATCTGTAATAGAACCATGACTCCAATTCCAAGAAAAATAAACTTGTTTGAAAAAAACCCAATTCCCAAAATTGATTTGGTCAGAGACCTACAGTTAATTAGATAAAATATTTCTACCATAATAATTGTGTTTACTGCAACTGTTCTTGCCTCAGATATAGAAGCACCATCATTTATTGTCCACTCAAACAAGCCATAAACTGAGAACAAAATACATGCACTTACGATAATTATCTGAACCATCAAGTCCTTGGTAAGAATTGGAGAGCATGGTTTTCTGGGAGGGCGCTTCATGATGTCTGATTCCTTTGGCTCAAAAATTAACATCATCCCCAATGCCAAAGCAGTAGTCATGTTAATCCATAAAATCTGAACAGGAATAATAGGCATCAATATACCCGTAAAAATAGATGCTAGTATTACCAATCCCTCCCCAAAGTTTGTAGGAAGTGTCCAAGCAATGAACTTGATCAAAGTATCAAGAATTCGTCTCCCCTCTTCAACTGCTGCCTTGATTGATGCAAAGTTATCATCAGTCAAAATCACATCAGATGCCTCCTTTGCAACTTCGGTTCCTGAAATGCCCATTGCAATACCAATATCTGCCTGTTTTAATGCAGGTGCATCATTAACTCCATCACCGGTCATAGCAACCACATTGCCTTTGGATTGCAATGCCTTTACCAGCAGAAATTTTTGTTCAGGTAATACCCTTGCAAACACATCCGTTTTATCTGCAACTTCCACTAGACTGTCATTAGAGTATTGTTCCAATTCCTTTCCAGTAATTGCCGTTATGTCACGATGACTTTCATTCAATTGTGGCTTAAGACTCTTGATATCACACAATTTGTGAATACTTTTGGAAACGTACCATCATCTTTTCTTAACATCGCATTCATACTACGTAATCCATTGGAGGCAGTCTTAAAATACCAATTTTACTTTAGTCAGCCTAGAAGTACAAAAGAAATAATACAGTTTTTTTCAGTGGAATCATGGCTTTATGACAGTGTTCCAATTATTGGAAAAGCATTTGAACAGATCATAAGCGATATCTACAAAAATAATATGCTCATCCAAAATAAGATGATGTTAGGAGGGAAACTTGTTGATCTAAAAAAAATCACAATACCTGTATTGAACATAGTTGGAACAAATGATGATCTAGTTTCAGCAGAATCAAGTAGAACAATTACAGATGTAATTGCAAGTACTGATAAACAAACTATGGAATTTCCAACAGGTCACGTTGGATTGTGTATTAGTAAGACTGCTCACAAAAAACTTTGGCCTGAGGTTGGCAAGTGGCTCAAAGAACATTCAAATTAATCATATATTGTTTTATCTGCATAAAACCCACGTTTGAGAATGTGCTCATCTATTATTATTTTTGATTATACATACTTAGGTATGAGTGAAGCAATCGAAAAGACCGAGAATCCAAATCCAACAAACAGGGAAGGAAACTGTCAATATGTGACATCATAAAAGATGACACATCAGAGATAATCAAAAAGATAGAATCAACTATGCCCACATTGTTCCAAAACTATTCCAAACTGTACACTGGATACCTGCATAGGTTCGATGATATGGTTGGAACTTGTTACATGGCAGAAAAGGAATTCTTTGACAAAATGAATATAGACCAAGGTATACTGAAACAAATAAAGGAAAGTTCGGAATTAATGAGAAAAAACTATATTGAGAATTTGGATATTGCCTCAAAAATTTTTGATGGATACATCAAGATGAGAGTTAATGCAATCAAATCATATGACAACTATGCCCATACCATGATAGAATCATATGCTAAAATGTGGTCTCAGTTCAATAAAAATCTCTAACTGATGTTTTTAAAAATCTATTTTTGATACTGAGTAAAAAATAGATAAAAACTATAATGTATCAAGAAATTTCACACCAGGTATCTTCTTCTAATTCTTCAATCACCCCTTCCCATAATTTAAGAATGCTAGACATTCCATAACAACAAAAAGATCTTGGTTTATAGATCTTACTATTCTACAATTATTAATGTAAAAATTTTAGATAATGTCAAAACACTTTGAATTTAATCTCAATTAATTTCAAATGAATTTAGCATCTGACGAAATAATTGCCGATTAACACTGAAAGACTCAGTTTTAGTGTGTAAAACGAAAATAAAATTGGTTTAAAAATTACTGTAAACATATTAATTTTTAGATGTGATGTATACCTTTGTTATTTTCATGTGAACTTTATGATCTATGTATGGAGAACCACTTGTAGAAACAAGGCATGAGTAACATTGAGTGTAGGTCGAATAATGAAAAATCAAAGAACGTCTAACCAAAAATATCAATAAGTTTATGAAATATTTTGATCTCTATTCCTAAGATGAGCAACCCAAAAAAACAGGGAAATGTCAATACAAATCCATAATTCTTGTTTTTTGTAATTGAAAAATATTTTTGTATTGAATGGTAATTGTAGTTCATTATTTTTTTTGAATCAAATATTTTGAGTGTATTAGATACACAAAGTTCATCTAAGACATCCAATTGAATCATAGTTAAATTTAGATAATAAGATCAAAAAATAAAAAAAGTTTATTTGAGTCTTTTGTAGATCTCTTTGAATTCCAAAGATATGTTGTATGACATATTTAACAAGTGAGCCAGTTGATTCATAGATGTTTTATTGTGCCCAAGTTGTCTTAAAATTGTCAATGCTTTTTGAGGGGAGCTATTGGATAAAGAGCTTTGACCAGACCATGTCTTAAAAGCGTCTTCAACATCCAAACTGAAATTCAATACAAATTCTTTCCAATGGGGCATTGATTTCATAGCTTTTTCACTTAATAGTACATGGGATAATTCACGGAACTCATTTTTTCTATCAACATATAGCATGTCAAGTGCTTGATGGATTTTATTCTCATCATATTCCTGAGAATTCAACTTATACATTCCAGATATACTCATGTAAGACTATTCTCATACTCAAAGATAAAGCACATAGTTGATTTTCTAAAAATATGTAATAAATCTTTTAAAATAATTAACAAATGTAAAGAATAAAAAACAGATCTTTTTTAATAGAGGGATAAATGGACAACTAACAATATAGTTACAATCAATTGGGGGGACAAAGAATCCACAATGGGCCTTAACATGCCAAGTCATTTTTGAATTAATACAAATGTACTGTAGATAAATTTGCAATCAATCTTGCAAATGTTGATGAACTTACAACATCAATAATCTTCTGCAGAAGCGCTTAGAGTAGAAGTTCCTTGGTTTTTGATGTCCTGCCACATCTGTAAAATAATCAGTTGTAAATCACACTGTAAACAAGAAATAAAATTGTAAGAAATGTGTTAAATCTGAATCTTATTCATTAAATGAAAATAGAGTTTTTGGTGAAAGTATTGTCCAAATCCATATTATTCAGCAAGTTCTGAAAATCTATTTCCAACATAATCCCAATTAACAACATTCCACCATGCATCAACATAATTAGATCGTTCATTTTTATATTTCAAATAATATGCATGTTCCCAAACATCCAATCCCAATAAGGGGAGTTTTTGAGTAGTCCAAGGACTATCCTGGTTTTCCGTAGTCATAATCTCAATTTTATTATATGTTTGATTAAAAACTAACCAACACCAACCACTACCTTGAATTGCAATTGCTTTTTTAGAAAAAACTTTTTTGAAATTCTCAAAATTATCAAAATAAACGTCAATTGCATCCTCTAATTTGCCTCCAGGAGTTCCGTCGCCGTTAGGTATCATTGTTTCCCAAAATAATCTATGATTTTCAAAACCCCCACCAAAAAAATTAATTGTGTTTTGGCTAGATTCAGGAACAGAATTCAGATCAGAAAGAATAGATGAAATGTATTGCGGGTGTGATGCACCACCAATTTCGATAAGAGATTTATTTAACCCATCAACATATGCCTGATGATGTTTTTGGTGATGAATTTGCATTGTCTGAGTATCTAAAAATGGCTCTAGATCATCATACTCATAGGGTAATCTGGGTAGTTCGTATTTTACCACAAATCAAATAATTAAAATCCACATATATTCTTGAAAAACAAGTAAAAATATGAGGAAATTAGGAACTATTGATTTAGAAATTTTACAATTAGCAATTAAGGAAAATGGAACATTTAATGAAACTGATTTAGAAAATTCAGCACTAAAAAGACTGGGGGTAGGGAAATTACTTGATTCTCTTGCATCGCTAAAAGATAGAAAACTAATTTCACAAAATAATGATGGTTCGTTTTCAATTACCGATCTTGCTAAAGAAATCTTGTGGAGTACAAATGTTCCAGTATGGGCAAAAATACTGCGTCTACTTCAGATAAAATCTTGTAGTATGGAGCAAATCATAGATATTCTAAGACTGTCTAAAGATGAATTACTAGAAAATATTGAAAAATTACGAATGAATCAATTTGTATTAATGTCACCACAAAGACAAGAAGAAAAAATTATCAGAGTATATGAGATCCTTCCAGAAGGAATTGAAGAAATAGATAAGACAGATTCAGAAGGATTTGACAAAATAAAATTTAAAGAGTCAAAACCAGGCATAGAGATCTTAGGCTTAATTGATGAAATTGTAAAAGAAATTCAAGGCTCAGAAATGAGTCAAGAAGGAAAAGAAATCATTTTAGAGAAATTATCTCAATTAAAAGAAAAACTAGAGATTTAATTTTAGTAAATAAACAACATATAGGAAATTAATTATTTTTCACAAATTTCAGGTATTGTTATCAAAACTAAACAGAGATATGTTTTGAATCTAGATAGAATTATCATTTATTGATTGTTTTAATTCGTTATAAGATTCCAAGTATTGTTTTTTCTGTAAATTTTCTGGAATTGTTTTATTATTTTTATTTTTTTGAGATGCTTTTGATTTGTTTGAGGTTTTATTCATACTCCTTAGTAGTGTATGAGGTATTAATCTTAATGCATAATTGACTTAGAACCGTTTGAAATCATAACACCACTTTTACGAATCTTCCTTTTTCTTGTTATCTTTTTGATTAAATATTAAGTCAGAATCACCCTCTTCGTTTTTCCATTTAACAAATTCTTCTTTTTGTTTAATCATTTTTTCATGGTATTTTTCTATTTCTTTCAAGTACAAGATTTGTGTGAATTATTGAACTTAAATGTAACGTGATTTAATAATTAAATTCATCAATACTAGTATGAACGATTTCTAATCCTGAGTGATTTAACATTGAATCTCAAGTCACAGATTTAATCAAGTTTTCAACAAGGAATACATGATATATACACATTACAATACATGTTAATATTTTATTATCAACTACAACTGAAATAAGAATTACAGAATTCATTGATCAAAAAAATCAACACATACTTTAGCGCGTTGATAAATCTTATTTTGCACGAAGTTTATCTTGTATCTGAGCCAAAATTAATTCTGCCTTGTCTTTATTTTCATAATTTTCAGTGGATTCATCCATAATTGCATCAATTTCATAACTTTTATCTACCAAAATATTTGCCACGTGATCATCAAGAGTCCCACTTCCAATTAAATAGTAAGCAAAGACAGTATTTTTCTGACCAATTCGATGGAGTCTGTCTTCAGCTTGCCTATGAATAGCAGGACTCCAGTCAAGTTCTGCAAAAATAACATATTTTGCTCGAGTTAAATTGATTCCAACATTTCCAGCTCGTATACCAGCAATCATTAATTTGGATTCACCTTTTTGAAATTTGTCTATTTGATCTTGTCTTTTTGCATCCGACTGTCCTCCAATAATAGTAACTGGTGAAAATTCTTGAAGACTTTCATTAAGTAATTTATGGATTATTTTGTGATGACAAAACACTACGACACTTTCTTCAATATCCATAATGTTTTTAACAAAATTGATCACGTGTGGAAGTTTTGCAAGTCCAGCAATTTGTCTTTCACTCTGAATTGCTCTGTTATATGATGCAGATTTGGAGAATTCTGACTCTGCACCTTTTTGCTCTTCCTCTAGTTTCTTCCAGATTTTATTTAATTCATCAATATAAAAATCAGTGTCAGCTGCTATTACTTCTTTATATCTAACTTTATCCTTCAGTTCCTTTAGAACATCAGACTTTTTTCTTCGTAACATAACATGTTTTTGCAGTTCATTTCTAAGAGAAGCACGCTTATTTTCTAAAACAATTGCTTTTCCTTTTTCATTTACATAACAAAAATATTCACAGAATTCCTTAAAACTTCCAAGCAATCCAGGTTTTAGAATATCAATGATTGGCCAGATTTCAGAACCACGATTGTAAATAGGAGTGCCAGAAAGACCAATCCTATACGAAATAGAATTTAGAGCAGCTAATTTTTTAACAGATTTGTATTTCTGAGTGGTTTTTGATCTAAGGTTATGAACCTCATCACAAACTATGGTTTTTATTCCAAGTTTTGCTAAGTCGTTGTATCGTTTGAAAAGTAATTCATAATTTATGATGTAAATATCAGTTTTTGGAAGATTTTGTGATTTTCCTGTTCTAATAGTTGTAACACTGGGAGACTTGGTTTCTATTATCCTTCCATTTCTGCTTTTTTTCTTTAAAAATTTTTCAATCTCACGTTCCCAATTATTCAAAGTAACAAGGGGTGCAATTACAAGTACAGGAAATGTTTGCTTTTCTGTAGAAACATATGATAATGTCTGAACAGTTTTACCAAGACCCATTTCATCAGCTAGCAATGCATTGCCAGAAGATTTTAATAAAAAGTCTAGGCCTTCTTTTTGGAAATTTAATAGTTTTCCTCTAAATTGTTCACCAGTTTTTGCACGTTTTAGCTTGTGTTTAATTAGAGGCAGTGTGGGTTTTGGAGCATATGTTTTCACAATTTTTCGTTGCCATGTTGATTTTGATAAAATTTCTAACGGATATCGGTCCATGATAAGTTTAATCTGTTTTACGTTTTCAGTACTGTCCGGAATAATGACCTCATTTACATTTTCACCATACCAAGCTTCAGGAACAAGTCGTGAAATCATGCCAACTGCACGATCGCCTGTAACTTTCCAACTCCAGATTTTGGAATATTTATCAAGAACATACTCCAATGTGCCAATATTTTGCATCCTTGTTTCCATAATTTGTCGATAGAAAGTTTTTTTGCCTTATGAATCTTGATATTTTTATCGATCATTAAAAAATAGTACGAAAAGATACAAGAGTTAAAATATAATATAGGTTTACTATTTGGGCCAAAATTCACATTTGCAGCTTTATTAACAAAAATTAAGTCAAAAAGATCTAATTTTAAGTATAAATATAATAATATAATAAAGACAAGGATTTATTTTTAGTTTTCAATAATATCGTTTTTTTAAGATGAATTTACAAAATTAAACAATGCTGTAAGCAAAACAAAAAGAAGAGTGGATAGAATAAGAATCAAAGCATTAAAAAATAATTTATCAAACAGATACGACAAACTTCACATGCATTAATTTACAAGCAATTATCAAGAATCCAATATTGGATTTAGATATCTTAATCATGACATATGTTTAAAATTCATTAGAATTCAGAAAAGATATGGAGTTTATTCAAGATATAGAACCTGACGTAAAAAAACCAATCATAATTGCAGCAATGCAGGATATGGGAAATGTAGGAAATATAGTGATAAATTTCATTAACAAATCATTAAAAACAAAAAAATTCAGAATTGCAAAAACATCATTTCCAACATATGTGATAGACAATGGAGGATATATTGAGCTGCCAGATGAAAGTTGGGAGTATAGATATACCGATGATTTGATAGTATTTGGTAGCGGCAAAGGTCAACCACAAAGTAATAGTGAATTAAACACTTTGTGCCAAGATGTAATAGACATATCAAAGAAATATGATGCCAAATTTATCTACACATTAGGTGGTTTTCACACTAGTAGGATTTTTGAAAAAAATCCAAAAACATACATCACTACAACATCTCAAAAATTAACAAAACAAATGGAGGGTTTGAACATAGACATCACACCTCAAAAATCAATAATTACAGGATTTAATGGCTTGATTCTAGGATTTGCAAAGAAAAACAACATTCAAGGGATAGGCATGTATGGGGAATTAAATGAACCAGAAATTCCACAATATAGATCGGCAATAAGCATTATCAAAACAATCGAGAAATTAACATATAGAAAATTAGGAGATATCAATCAATTAGAAATAATGGCTCAAGAAATTGAGCAAAAATTTAAGAGATAAAATCAATGAGTTTTCCCGACTTCGTGGGGTTCAGTATTTTCATCATGACAATCACAGCTACAAAGATGAGTTTTGTGGTTATTCATACAATCAATACATTCAAAGTGTTTTCTATTCTCACATGCTGCACAAATCATATTACAAACTGTAAACTATAGATGAATTTGAATTTTTTCCAAGTTAATAAAGAATTCAGTATTCTACTTCGCTTCGTCTAAGAAGATCTTCAGTTAATTCAACATACCCTTGTGGGTCAAGTTCCTTTGCAAATCCTTTATCTATATTTATCAAATAGATAGAATGTAGATGAGCATTTAGAATATCATCATATTGTATAACTGGATTTTTATAATAACGGTCACAGAGTATTTTGATTTTTTGGACTTCATCTCTATTACGAGCAGCTGGAGGCAATAAGAAAATTTTAGAGATAGGTAAGATTCCAACAACAGGTGTTGCCAAGGAAAATTTTGAGCAGTGTTGACTATATCTAGCAATTTTACTCATAATTCTGGCAGTGAAATAATCTATAGTATCCATAGCATGTTCTGGAGGCGTAAAACCAGTTTCAATTTCAATGATGGTATTACCTCCGCCTTTTTTTCCATAGATATCACAAACCAGAATATCGGAGATATCTTTTTCAACTTCAACAGAATATCCTCTAGAAATCAGATTGTTTGCACAGATTAGTTCTAAAATAGAATGATTGATTTTAACTAGATTTTTTTTATACATATCAATTAATTGTTGTTTTACATGATTTAGTTTTGGAATGTCGTTTTCTTTTAGATTATCTGAGAGTTTTTTGGTCATATCATTTACATCATTGCTGAATTTTTCCAAGTCCATGATCATGATAAAGTAATTTTAGTAGTTTAAGAAGTAATAGTGACAGATTTTGATATAATTTTATCCTTTAAAAACACCATAATTACTCAAATAAAGGTGAAAAATATCGATTTTTTGTCCATACTTTATCTTATCTTTCTAAATTATGACAATCCCTGTGAATGATATCAACATCATGATATGATAGGGTTACCACATATGACAAAAAATGCATATTATGAATCAGCATGCATTCTTTAGAAAAAGAACAGAGCAAGTTTGCAAAGAATGCAAGTTTGCAAAAATCAGAAAACATTGAAAAACTATTGTTGTACTAGATAGTGTTTTTTATTTTTCTAAACAATTTTTAACCCAAATTAAATATAGAATCTAAGTTGGAAATATACCACAAGTCAACATGTGTTACTTGCAAAAAAGCAATTACAGAATTGGAAAGAATGAAAGAAGATATTGAAAAAAGAGACTTTTTCAAAGATCCATTTTCAGAAACAGAACTTAAAAAAATCATCAAAAAAACAGGAAAAAAACCAATAGAAATGCTCAGAAAGAGAGACAAGATGTACAAAGAATTAGGTTTAGAAAAAACCAAAATGAGTGATAATCAACTCATTAAATTAATGGTGAAATACCCAGGATTAATTTTGCGTCCCATCATAGTTATAAAAAATAAAACATATGTTGGAAAAATAGATACAGAAGATATAAAATGAACTATCGTGTGTTTTCTTGCTTGAATATTATAATTGCCTCCAAATGAGAGCAATTTGCCTTTAGTCCCTTACCATGATGAAATTTGTAAAAATTCTTGAATCCAGGGCATTCACATGTGTCAGAAGTTACAAAATAAGATTTTTCAGGATCAGATGAAGATTTTATCTGAAACAAATCATCATCAATTTTTACCACACCACCACTTTCAACAAGTTTCTTTGCTTTTTTGATAGTATTAGCACTCATAATACTATTAAAATTGGGTTATGTTTTATTCTTTAATTTTTTCCTAACATTTGTCCATTCTTTATTATTACAAGCCATGGCATTCTCATATAGGAGTTCAAATGTCCAATTCAAAATTTCACTCCATATTGCCCTGAGAGATTCATCATCAGTCCATATCACACTTGCCTTAACTGCAGTCATTGCAATAACATTATTAGCATTTTTTTTTGGGTTTTTATTCCATTTTTCTAATACACGGTCACAAAATTCAAGAATTTCTTGCTTGCTTAAAACTAACCTATCAGGATCAAAAGAATTCTTTTTTACCATATAGGTAAAGAGAGAAACTAAATTATAATATTTTCAATATAAAAGAGATAATACATATTTTTATAAAATAGTTAAAGGATATAATGACGTATCAGAATATGACGGAGAGCCTTGCTTTTCTAATCAGATAAAGTCTAGAATTAGTTTCACTATCTTCTATTTTTATTATTTAAATAATATTTTGAACGCGTCCTATTTTTCCGTTTTCCAATTCAACTTTAATTCCATAGGGATGTGAATTACTAGAAGTCAGAATTCTCTTAACAATACCATCAGTTAGTTTACCTGTAAATTGATCCTGTTTTTGAATAATTCGAACTTTCATTCCTAGTGTTATTTTTCCTCTTGAAGGTAGCATTACCAATAAAATATGGCATGGAGAAGAGATACTAAGTCTTTGTTTTATAAAATTGAGGACATGTAGGTATCTGCCATATATTTTGGAATAATCATGTTAAAACATACAGACAGAAAAAATATGGGAAATATTGAATAAAAAAAGGATATTGCAGTCAAAAATATCATCAAAAGTCGTGAAAAAAATAGATACTGTAATTGGTCATATGATATGATAATTGTTATTTTATGAATAGTCATATTTTTGTACACTTGGATTAAACGTAATTTTGTTGTGTTACATATCAGAAAAGTGAGGAGTTTTGAAAATTACTCAAAACAATTTTTTAACTATGTTTGTGATTTTGGAAACATTCTCTGCAATAAACAGGTCTGTCATCTTTTGGTTTGAATGGTATTTGACAATCATTTCCACAGTCACCGCATTTTGCATCAAACATTTCTCGTGGTCTATCATCTCTTCTACCAAATCTGGAACCTCTATCATTTCCACCATAACCTCCAGATCTTCCACCAAATCTACCACCAGATCTTGGAGCTGGCTTGTGATTTTGGAAACATTCTCTGCAATAAACAGGTCTGTCATCTTTTGGTTTGAATGGAACTTGACAATCATTTCCACAGTCACCGCATTTTGCGGTAAACATTTCTCTTTCTCTATCAAAGGACATGTCTTTCTAAAGTTCGAATAGATTATGAGGTTATTAAACTGTGGGAAAACATCTATGTTATAAAGTAATTTCATAATCTGAGATTATTGGGCATGAAAAGGTATGTCGTCACAAGAATAGCAACTATGTTTGTAGTATTGATGATCACATTATTGATTACAATTGTTCTTGTAGGCTCAAACATGGATACAATACTAAAACAAGGAATTGCATTTCAAGTAAGAACTGAAATCACAGAAAATCCATCAACAGCACAAAGTTTTTCATCAGTTGAAGAGTTTGAGATATTCATTCAGACTCAGATAGATCAAAGAATCAAGATTTTAGGGTTAGACGAACCATGGTATTCTCCTCAAAGAATAGGCATTGCAATGTATAAGATATTACTTCTTGATTTTGGACATGCCACATTTCTTACAAGTGATTTAGGTTCATCAGATGTTAAAGATATACTATTTGAAAAATTGCCAAGAACTGTTTTACTTTTTACGACTGCAACAATAATCATATCCATAATCGGGATCTTTTTAGGAGCTTTATCCAGCAGTAAGATTGGTTCTACCATAGACAGAATTACATCAAGTTTTGCAATAATCAGTTCCAGTTTTCCAGTATGGTGGATAGGTATGTTAATGATTTTCTTATTTGCGTTCACATATCAAATATTTCCAGCAAGAGCAACTCCAGATGTTCCATTGTCAGATCCTTGGTACATTGGATCTTTGTTATATCATATGGCATTACCATTAATTACAATTGTGATGATAGGATTTGGATCATGGGCCTATATGGTCAGAAATTTTATGATTGGAATAATGCAAGAAGATTTCATCATGGCCAAAAAAACAATCGGGGTGAATCAGAAAAAAATAATATACACACATGCTCTAAAAAATGCAGCGCCACCAATTATCACAATTTTAGCACTAAGCTTATCAGGTTCACTTGGAGGTGCAATCATCACGGAAGCAGTATTTGACTGGCCAGGCATGGGAAGATTGTATTTTGAAGCAATATCAGTAATGGATTTACCAGTAATTATTGGTGCCACATACTTGCTTACAATTTTCTTTTTGATCAGCATATTCATTGCAGACTTACTCTATGGATATTTTGACCCGAGAGTGAGGACAGGTTAATGAGTAACATAACACCTCAGGAGATAAAAGAGGAATTTCTTAAAAACAAGATGGGGATTGCTGGGATTTCAATTCTAATTATTCTTGTGGCAATATCAATAACTGCAATTATTGTAATTCCTGTTGAAACTTTTCAAGAGTGGAATAATCCAAAAAGCTGGATTACATATCCAAAAATTGCTATTCCAATTTGGGTAAATATGTTCATGATCGAGAAGATTCCAGAACATATGATTTTAGAGAAACCAAATATACAGAATACATACCAGGATGAAATAGTTTTAACTTCACATCAATTTGGATTTAATTTTAACTATGATGATTTTCCAGATGATTTTATTTACATATTTTCATCAGAATATACGGGCTCACCACTATTACAAATGTCAATCATTCGACCTGACGGTATCAAAATCAAATTACTATCTACATCACTGCCTTATTCTAATTCAATAACGATACACTCTGAAAAAATATTTTCAACAGATAGAATGATAAAGAAAAACTTGTCATTGCAATCAGAGAAATTCAAATTCACATTAGACAATTTATCTGTGGAAGACATTGTTTTTTCAAAAACTCAAATAAATGAATCGTTAAAGGGAGATTATATTTTTTCTATAGAGTTGTATGGAGTAAAATCCGAATCACAAATTAACGAATCTAAACTAATTATCGGAGGAAAAACCTTTGGAATGATGGGAACTGATGAATTAAGACGAGACCTGGCAATTGGTCTTCTATGGGGTACTCCTCTTGCACTATTTATAGGACTAGTTGTATCAATTGCATCTGTAACAATAGGATTACTTTATGGAGTATATGCAGGATACAAAGGTAAAAAAACTGATGAGGTGATGATGAGATTTAATGATGTCATATATGCATTACCAGCATTACCATTTCTAATAATACTTTCAGTAACAATCAGCAACAGCATATTTTTAATGGTAGGTTTTTTGATGATTTTTGGATGGGTGGGAATAGCCAAAGTATCAAGGAGTATGTCACTACAAATCAAAACTCGCGGATATGTAGATGCTGCAAATATGATGGGTCAAAAAGATTCTAAAATAATCCTCAAACATATTGTACCTCAATTATTACCATATGCATTTGCAAGTATTGCAATCTCAGTTCCAGCAGCAATTACTACAGAAGCAGGTCTCAGTTTTTTAGGATTAGGAGATCCATCATTTCCAACATGGGGTCAAATTTTACATGATGCAAATACATTTGGAGCAGCTGCAAGAGGATTATGGTGGTGGATAATACCACCAGGAATAATGATTGCCATAACAGGTTTGGCCTTCGTATTTATCGGAAGTGCGTTAGATGTAATTATAAATCCAAAATTAAAGAGATGATTAAAAATTATAACTACGAATTAGATTCAAAGCAGAATCATTGAGTTTGATGGTATAAGTAAGAGAGTTAGGATCATCTTTAGTTTCGGATAAAATTTCAGTGAATTTTACCTTATCTTCATCAGTTGCTCCAGCCTCATGAGCACACAGATTAAACGCTTTGAGGTTCAAATTATTTTTTAGTAAATGAGATATGAATTTTTTATAATCCTCAGGGTTTTTCCAACTTTTGTTTTTCTCAGTGCATGCTGCAATCCAAACGTCTACAGAATTGTGAAAGATTACATTTTTACGAATATCATCTAGAGACATTTTAATCTAGAAATCTGCACGCTGCATCTTGGAACCACATCGTGGGCAAGTACCACCCTTGTGTTTATTATTACATACAAGACAGACGTAACGCACACCACCAGATCCACCTTGTGAACCCATTCCAAAGAATCCGCCACCAGTTCCAGAACCACCATCATAATTCCCCATACGACTCATTTGTCGTCTTCTCATTATCATTGGCAATATAATGAAAATTGCCATTACTAGTCCTATACTAATAAACCATGGAACCCCCAGATAACTAAGAAATATCTGTAATCCAATACTAAATACCAGTGAAGCACCTAAAAAAATGTAATATCGCTTAAGCTGAGGATTCAAGACAGTCAAATTTGTTTGAAAAAGGTTATAAAGCTTTGTCACTTTCAGCCCCAGCTATAAATCATTAAGATCTTATCCATAGATAGATCATCAAGATTCATCGATAAAGGCCTTATTACAATCTGATCGATAAATTTTTGCTGCAAATAGAGATATGATTCAAAATAAGGTCACCAGAGAAAATGGCAGAACAATTCAATACACATGAGAGACATTATTTTTGATTTATTGCTATAATATCTAAATAATTTCAGTTTTTTCTAATTTTTCTATCATTAGTATTTTTTTAGAAATATCATATAATAGAAAGGGAAATGGGATCGCCATTACTATCCCATGCAAAAATAGAATCATCATTATATGGAGACTTGATAATTAATGAGACCAATCCAAAAAAATTATGTAGATCAGTTACAGATGGTTCGGCCGAACCGCTTGGGTGAGAATGAACTATTCCGACATAGCTCAAATCAAAGGGTAAAAAGGAATGTGGAAATCCTGCAAATGTAGGACCGCTATAATTAAAAGGTGGAATCACAAGCCCATCAATTTTAATCTCACCATGTTTTGATTTGCCTTTTAAAATCAAAATTCCTTCGTTAGGATGCTTCATTTGACAATAGGAGATAATGCTATCAAGTACATCTTTTTGAAGTAATACCTTTCGCTCAAAATATTTTTTTTTAAAAATCATAATCATCATCTAGTTTAAACTAATTTAATTTTGAGATGGTAAGATAGTGTAAGATATATTCGAAAAAAATTTTATTTTTTTTTCTATCTCAGATATGAGTTGTGGAATTTTTGAGTCAGTATAATCAATTTCCTCTTGAAGGGTTCTAGATTTAACTTCAAGATCATCTTTAACAGAGAAATTTTTTGTCAATTTATTCTCAAGTAAATCCAAATCCGAAGGTCGAAGAGAATTAATTTTATGTTTCATCATTACGTATTTTTCAGAAAACTCTGAAACATTGTTTACAAACGTATCAAGATATTCCTCAGTCTCAGTAATCTGTAAAGATGTTTTGTCAATGTCTTTTACTGAAATTTCTCCTGAAATAATTCCTTTTCGAACATTCTCTAAAATAATAATTATGGAATCCTTGTTAGAAGGAAGCATAACATCAAATGGTTTCTCAATTAGTTTAGACAGAATATTTTTTTGATCCTTATCTAGTGAAGAAATATATTCATACCTACTAAGAGGACGTGAAATTTTTGTAAATTGTGACTCAATTTCATTTTTAATTTTAGATTTTTTAGCTGAAAACACACTTAATTCATTTTTCAAATCAACATATGATTTGTAATCATTAGAAGATTTTATCTGCTCGATTGATTTTTCTATGGATGTAATTTTTTCGATCAAAGAATCTAGAGAAGTTTTATTTTCAATAATTTTTTTAGAGAGTTCAATGCGGTTGTTCTTTAGATTTTCAATTTGATTTAATGAATTAAGAATCTCATCAGATGTGAATGTTGTAGCATCAAAGTTATGTAGTATTTTGTGAATTTCAGAGTGGTTAGTGTTCATAACTTCAAGATTATCTTTTAGTTGAGCAGCATATTTTTTTGCAAAAATATGAATAACTCTGGTTTGTCGCCCCAAAACATCTCCAACTTTTTTGAGAATCTGGTTTAATGTAATGTCCAATTTTTTTGCATCATCTATAGAGGTGATTTTGGGTAGTGATGTTACGTCTTTTTTAATAACATCAATTACCTGGGTTTTACCTCTAACCACAATGATGGCAAGATGTTTATCAATATCATCTACTTTTAGATTATCTTTTTCAAGAACATTTCCAATTATTATCAGGTCATCAATTAACGAAGAGGTTTGATCGCGTATATTTTTTATCGTAGATAATGTTTGAGACTCTCTCAATTTACAAAGTTTAGTTACGATTTTAGGAACATCTGAGAGAGAAATTATCTTATTTTGAAGTTGTGGCTCTTCATGATTATCTTGATTTTTCTTTTTACCCCATCCAAAGACCATTTGATGTTATTAACCTCAGGGGATTAAAAATGATTGTACAGATAAAATTTAAAATTCATGGAATGTCGATAAAAGAAATGGTAAAACTTGGAGATAAATCATTTCATACAGGTACAGTGAAAAAGACAATTAGGATTAAAGCTTCAAAAAACAAAGTTTGGAGAAAAATTAGCAATATTGTCGGGTTACCAACATGGGTAGTAGATGTGAAAAAGACCGTGTACCGATCTAAAAAGAAAAGAGGTATTGGAGCAATAAGATTGATAACTTTCGAAGATGGTAGTGAAATAGAAGAGCATGTAGTAGCATGGAAAAATGGCGAGTATTTCACATATATTGCAACTGAAGGCTTACCGTTAAGAGCATATGTTGCAACTATTTCAATGAAGGTCAAACCCAAAAAGATAGTGGAATTAACATGGGAATCCTATCTAAACAGTAAAAAAATGTATGAAAAAGAATTTGTTGGTTTTCTTGCATTTATTGGATCTTTTTATGAGACATCGCTTGAGAATCTCAAAGTTTTGCTTGAAGAATAACACTAGAAAAACAGAGAGTTAAACTGTAAATAGGATAAATTCCGAAAAAAGATTATGAGTGACATGAGATTTATCATAATAGGTATAGTCTTAACTTTTGTAGGATTTTTGGTGCTTGGAATGTTTGGACATGATTATCAGGCCGCAACTATGGAATCAGATCAGTTTGGTACTTGTTACAAATATTCAGACGACATGCCACCAATAGAAATCAATTGTTTATCTAAGATATTTGATCAAACAGTATTCTTTGGCTTAGTCATCATATTAATTGGGTCAGGAGTAGTTGCATTGGTAAAAGGAGTTAAAGGAGATTGGGATAGTAAAGTAAAACCTGAAGATATGGTAGGTCCAAGTAGAAATCAAAATGAGGATTCTGATGAGAATAATAAATAAAAAATAGATTCTAATGTAAAAAAATTACATCTGTTTATATTTTCAGTATAATATGAGCATAGTTAATGTAAACGAAAAAAATTCATATAGACAAAAAATTTCCTAGTTTTGGTATATTTTTTAAACAATCATCATTGTTTATATCCTTGCAGAGTACAAAATATTCCCAACTCATCTTCAAGAAATGCATAGTATTTTCCAAAACTTGTGTTACATTTACTTTCACTAGAATAAAATTCTGATTTTAAGATTCTAAAATATTTTTCATTGCATGTATCATTTCACCAAGCTCATATACTCTTTGATCAAATTGTTCATCAGTTATTTCATCAGGTTTGTTTAACGTTATTACAACCTCAGAAAAGGCGCCATTTGAAACAACGCGCATTGGTATATCCCAAGTAGACTCCTCATCAACATACTGATGGTCTAATATTCCAAAAGTCTTGTTTTCATAAAATTTTAGTTTGGATAAACCGTGAGGGCCATTAAATGACCACCAACCATCATCAGTTATTTTTGCGTCAGGCATCATTTTTGACGGCAGTTGTAAAATACTATCAAACGCATCCCCTGTTTTCCTTTTTACAGTAATAGAGACAGTTCTAGATCTACTCATATCACAATTGTAAAATAATGGTTAAAAAAGATATAGCATAAATTATAGTAATCAATACTTTTGGGGTTACTGGTTAAGAAATTTTTTAATTTTCTTTAGATTTGTAACATTTGATTCATGAAACATCACAATTGATTCAGTTAAAGAATTTGGAAGTACCGTTTTGAGATTATTTACCAATTCATCTCCACCAATAATCATATTATCAATTAGTTTTTCAATTTCATTTTTTTCAGTACTCATTTGAATTGAATAAGAATCTAATCTTAATTAAATATTAAAAAATAAAATCAAACATTCATTTAGAATTAAAATCAGATTTTTCTTTAATTTCACAGTCATAGATAGTTCTTGCTTCATGCCATGAATGCCAAATAAAATTCCAGATTAGATCATCAATGTCATAACGTTGTCTTTCTGTAAGTGGGATATCGCGTAAATTATAAATTATTTTACTCCTCATAGTCCCTAATCTTACTCCTAACATGACACATTCTCGATTATTTTTAGGTAATATTTTATCTCTAAAATAATCAGGTTTTGAATCAAAGACATCAAAATGCTCTTCATGCCATTGAAACTTTGATTTATCAAAAACTTCAAGAATAAGAGAGACAGTATCATAATCTAATTTTTTCTTGTTTAGTTTTTCTTTGATTAAATCTTCTGATGCTTGTTTTCTTTGGATATCAAGTTTTTTTTCAAGTTTTTTTATAGATTTTGACTTATTTTCATTCAATAATTTTTTGCATTCAATAATGAACTTAAGCGTATTGTTGGAATACAGTAGTTTAATTATCTTTTTTTATTAAAGTTGAGGTTGAACGAACATTTTTTAATTTTTGAATATTCCAAGAAACAATCTCCCTAATTTTTTCAAAATTTTCTGCCTGTAGTTTTACTAGCATGTCATAAGTCCCTATTGTCTCAAAAACATCAACAACATAATCTAATGCCCTCAGTTGATCTATAACTTCAGACTCTGTTCCCAATTCACAATTCAACATCACATAAGCATCAGTCATGAAATAAACAATAATCTGTTATTATTTAAAGATGAATGTTTTGACAAATTACCAAACCACATGTACCAAGTCTTTTAGGTTTCTTCTTGGTTTTGGAAATTTTGTTTGTTCTGGATATCCAATACAGAGTACGGATGATGGAGTAAGATCAGTACCAATTGCATTCATTACTTTTTTTTCATCAAACATTCCAATCCAAATGGAGCTTAATCCCAATGCCTGAGATGCAAGCTGAGAGTAACCTGCAGCAAGTGTGGCATCCTGTATAGCAAATTTTGCAAGGATGTATTCTGGAAAGTCAAATTTTACCCTAGAAGGATTTTTACAAAAAACCAATACAACAGGTGCATCCACATAGGGTTGTTTGTTACATGCATCAACAAGTAGTTTTTTCTTTTCAGGACTTTTTATGTAAAAAATCTCGAATCCTTGATAGTTTCCTGCAGTAGGAGCAGTGTCTGCCGCTGCAATAATTTTATCTATTTTTGTTGTTTCAACAGGTTTATCAGAGAATTTTCTTGTGGAACGTCGTTTTGCCATAACGGCAAACAAGTCAGTATCCACAACTTCAGAAGGACCAGATTTTAAAATAAAATCAAGTAATTGATTCCTAGTATTATCATTTGAAGAGTCAAGAGTTATTTCTGGTGTATAACCTTGAGGATAAATTTTCTCTTCACTGTGTTCTGAATCCATGAGCAATATATAGAAAGGAGTCTATTAAAGAATTACAAAGAACATAAATTCAAACACACATCACTCAGGGTCAAAGGCATCACAACCGGAAGTACATGGTTTGTTCATTACACCTTCACATACACCTAAATCATTATGCATTATTCGATGATGACCACAAATTTTACACTTTTCTCTGAAATGCAATATTAGTTCAGAAATTGTAATTTTAGATTCATGAATCTTGAATTCTGTTTCTTTAGTCATAATTCTGTTGGGAATAAAGTTAGTTTAAACATTGTGAGTATAAAATAAGATCATTGATTAAACAAGATAGAAAATCGGAAGCAGGTATGCATGGATAAAACATAAACTGCTCAAGCCAGGCATGACTATCTTGAGTAATGTAATGTATGGGGTTGATCGACAATCCAATCAGTGGTGTTTACAAAAAATTATGATGTTGCCCAGGACTTACAATAAGAAATCCATACAAGGCATTGAAATTAAGCCAACAAACGAATCATATAATATTATAATCTCAGATATTTATTCATCTGCTTGAATAAAGATAAAACCAACGAAAATATGGATTGCCCAATTTGTGAGCATAAATATTCGTGGCACAGAAAAACCACATCAGGCAGAATATGTGATTTTCTAGGATGTTCATGTGTACTTAAAAATTAGAATATTTTTTAAAAATATTGAGAAAATTTTTCTAGATACCGGTTAAAACCACACTTAGAAGGTAATATTCTATTTTTAAGAGAAATATGTCAATATCTTTGAAATATTCAGTTTGTTTTCTTAATATATGTGGTTTAACACTTAGTAATCATGAAATATTGCCATGATTGTTTAACTCCAATTAATCGTAATTCCCCAGAGGAGTATTGTACTATCTGTAAAAGAGATAGAGCCCAAAAAGCAATCTATACAGCTTAGGAATGATTTTCTAGTTAATTAATTTTTTAGTTTTTAACTACGATTACATTGTTAGATCATTTTTTCTTTGATTTGGCTTTTACATTTTCTCTTTGTCTGCTATTTTTTACATCATTTTTTTCAAAAAATAGTATTCTATATTTTGGAATTATTTTTCACGTGTGTATGATAAAACCTACCTTAACTACAACCCCTAGCATATTGTGCTCCCAAGTAAATTTGAACCACAACCACAACGAAATTAATGATCGATGAATTTTTGGTATAGATTTTTCAAGAAAAGTAGAACATTGTATTATGAAAGAGATGCCATAATATCAAGGTATGAGTACGCCGGGAAAGGGATTCGAACCCCTGCACGCTTTCACGTAGCCGTTTTCGAGACGGCCGCCTTACCACTTGGCTATCCCGGCATTAAGACTGAAATATTCTCCATAATAAAGCAAATCAGAATACAGATAATTCAAACATTGTCAATATCAAAGAGTTCATCTTTGAATTTCTTTTTGATTTGCTCTTTGTTTTTACTCCACTCTTCTTCAGAGATGTTATCAGTGAAAATAGAATAAAATCCATCAGAGAGATCTTTGCCCGAAATAGAAATTATTTCTTGTTTTTCTGATTCTGATAAAGGAAAGTATGAGGTGATTCTAGAAAGCATATTTTCTGAATTAAATTTTAATTCAAAAATTTTATCTTCCAAATAATATGGCAAATCAAATAACACCATTGTGATTTTTAGTTAATTATTTTAATATTAAAATTGATTTTTTCATTCAACAATATAAAAAATATCGATCATAAATGAAGAACAAACACAAAAAAGCACAAATATACAACAAAGTTCATGGGATTGAACTTAAAAGACTTAGTGGTCAAAGAGAAAACAACACTAGACGCATTTTCAACTAAAATTATTGCAATTGACGCATACAATGCAATTTATCAATTTCTTGCAAGCATCAGGGGCCCAGACGGATTACAGTTATCAGATTCAGAAGGAAGAATAACTAGTCATCTCAGCGGTCTTTTATACAGGAATGTTAATTTTCTATCTCTAGGCATAAAACCCGTTTATGTTTTTGATGGAAAACCACCGTCATTAAAAACGGCTGAAATTGAACGAAGAAAACAGATCAAGAAAGACGCCACAATAAAATATGAAAAAGCAGTTGCTGCTGGGAATATAGAAGATGCAAGAAAATACGCGCAACAGACAACTAGTATGAAAGATGGGATGGTGAAAGAATCAAAAGAACTTTTAACATATTTTGGCATACCATACATCGAAGCACCATCAGAAGGAGAAGCAACAGCTGCACATCTTACACAAACAGGTCAAGCATATGCTTCAGCAAGTCAAGACTTTGACTCCATTTTATGTGGAGCAAAAAGATTAATAAGAAATTTTACAAATAGCGGAAGACGAAAAATACCAAATAGAAATACATACATAGATATTGTTCCAGAAATTATCGATACACAGAAAACACTCGATGCATTAGGAATAACTAGAAAAGAATTAATTGATGTTGGGATTTTAATTGGAACTGATTTTAATCCAAACGGTTTTGAAAGAATTGGCCCAAAAACTGCAATGAAGCTAATCAAACAATATTCAAGGTTAGAGGAGATTCCCCAAATTCAAGAGCAATTGCAAGAGATAGACTATAAACAGATTAGACAAATATTTCTAAATCCCAAAGTATCAGATGTTGATGAAATAATCTTCAACGAAGTAGAATACGAAAAAATCACAAACTATCTTGTAAAAGAAAGAAGTTTTTCAGAAGATAGAATTCAATCCACTTTAAATCGACTAAAAAAAGCACTAGAAAAAAAGAGTCAAAATTTAGATCAATGGTTTTGAAAATATTTCAATTTAATAACTAGTCAATCTAATTTCAAAAAATGCCTCAAACAGAAGCAAGAAAAATACTGAAAGATGCACCGATTATGTGGAGAAGAATAAATTCCATAGGAATTATTCTAGATTGTAACTCCACATATGCAACAAATCTAGGATACACCAAATCAGAGATTATAGGTAAATCAATTTTTGAACATGTACCAAAGGAATCATGGGAGGTGATGAATAACTCACTTAAAACATGGTTTGTTACAGGAGAGGTAATGAATAGAAAAATTACATTCAAAAAAGAAAATGGAGAAACATTTCCAGGATTACTTCATGCTTCAAGCCTTTATGATCAAAGTAACAATCTGCTTGGAAGTAACACTGTGATTTTTGATTTGACACAAATGAATGATGAGAGAATTGTAGAATATGAGATTTTTTTTAAAGAAGCTAACAATAAGTTAAACAAGATAAAAGAAAAAGAATACAACTTATTAGATGAAAACTCAAAATCAGAATATAATGGATTAAAGAAAATGTTTGAAATGCTTTCTGCCATAAACTTGAGAGAATTGAAATAAAATAAATAGAAACTATCAAAAATTTTATTCATTTGTATAATATTGCATATTAACGTCCATCAGATATGATATTTTTTACAATCCATGAAAAACATATCTCATCGTATATCCACAAATAATGCACCAGATTCTAATGAAGTATTCTCTCATTATAGACATCTAAAGATCAAAATATCTAGTTTATGTATACCCACATATCATCACGCTTATTTTGAATCGATGTTTCACAAAGTTCAGATTTAGTTAACAGGTAGTTACTTTTCAATTTTGAATAAAAATTCAGTGCAGATCAAAAATATTTACACCCTCAGAAATTTTAACTTAATCTTCAATTGAACCTCCTTGACCATATAAAATAGGCATGGTGTATGTACTAGTAATATTTTCAACATGACGTAATGTTTCAATTATTCTATCTAACCCTGATTCTGCATCATGATGAACTTTGAGAAAAATATCATATTTACCCCAAATACCATTTACCTCAATGACGCCATCCATACTTTTTAGATGAATGATAATTTCTTTTTCATGACCAGGTTCACAGGTCAGCAGAATGTAAGTTTGCAATTCTCATTATAATAAACATATCATAGATATAACTAATCTGAGTTCTTTACCGTTAATTATAGTGCCATTTTTAACATAGTAGTCAAATTTCGCTCTTTCATAAAAGAAGGATCCTGATTTTGAAAGTTAATTTTTTCTGAAATTCTCTTCATGAAGTAAAGGGCAACTTTATAGAATAACGACCACATTTGACTATTTTGATTTGAATCATAGATTCTAAGTAGTAATGTAAAAAGCCATTTTAGGTTAGGATAGTGCTCTGAGATATAATCTAACATGTACTCTCTAGAATTATTAATCTTATAACGAAGATGATCAAGGGTTTCAATTTCTAAGGCATACCCAGTTTGCATGATTTTGATTTTTCCTTTTCTCATCGCATGTAAAATATCATCAAGATTATTATCAGAATCAATTACATTTACGCATCTGCCAAGAGTAGATAAAACATGAGAGTCACTACCTGCAACTTGAATCATATTATTATCAAGTGCAAATTGAGTTGCACGTGCATTTGAGAGAATATCTACATTATAACTATTAAAAACTTCAACCATATCACACTTTTTTGCGCTATCACGAAGTGCATCCAATAGGCTAAACGGATGAGGAGCAGATGAAACACTATCTTGATCTTTAACTTTATCAAGCACTTCGTCAAGAGAAATTCCTGCTTGGATTTCGCTATGAATTCCATATGCTAAGACATGAGCACCAGTATCAACGGTAATTTCTTCTGCAGGAAAGACACTAATATTTTTGAATTTGGCATGATTGTTTTTGTATTCCAATAACTGATGATAACCATCAAGAGTGTTATGATTTGTTATGAAAATTGCATCTAATCCCAAATTATAGGATTGTTCTAATTGATCTTTGATCGAAATATTACAATCGTATGGGGGTTCTTTATCTCCAACATGAAAATTTGAAAAGGAGTTATGACAATGTAATTCAGCATTAATTGGCATATTAATAGAAATATTCTATGTTAGATTATAATCTTGTTGAAGTAAATTATCTGAAGAGGTCTTCATTTTCAGGCCGAATCAATTCATCTGCCATGTGTTCTTCAATCTTAAATTGATAACCGCGTATTATCACAAAAGGACATTTCAAAGATTTACCCATCATTAATTCTGCAGCAGATGTAAGTTCATCAGCTATTGCTATTGCAGTTACTCGTAAAATATTACCAAAAGAATCAAAGGTTCCAGCATAATCTAAAATAGGATTCAAACCAGAAACACCAATTGCGCAATTTGTTTGACCCATTCTAAAAGGACGACCAAAGGTATCAGAAATAATCACTGCAATATGTTTTTGAGTTCGTTGTAAAACAGCATTACGAATATTTTGGGCAGAAATATCAGAATTCTTGGGCAACAAAGTAGCATATCCTTGTTCTACATTACTCTCATCAATACCTGCATTTGCACAAATAAAACCATTATTAGATTCAACAATAAGTATACCGTTACGCATACGGATAATTCGTTTTGACTCAGATAAGATTAACTCAATTATCCTAGGATCTTTTTTATATTGAGAGCTTATTCCTTCTGCAAGTAATGAGGGAGTAACAGTAGATAACCTGATCAATCTTCCTTCTTGCTTAGAAATAATTTTTTGTGCAACTACTATAATGTCACCATCTTTGATTTCCTGAGATTTTAAAATTAAATCAGAAAGATCGTCGGCGAAAACAATCTCTTTTTCTATATGAATAGGAATAATTTGCAAGTAAAAGATATCAGTAAAAGGGACTAAAAAATTGTTTATGCAATGGTTGGGGTTTCTAATTCTAACTTGTAATGTTTGTTGATAATATCCAAGATCTTCGAGAGATCTTTTTCTTCCAAAGTAGTGGTAGCCAAATCTTTAACAATATCTTGAGCACGATATGCTATACCCAATCCACAAATATCAAATAATTTTACATCGTTTGCGCCATCCACTACACAAACAATATCTTCTTTTTTCTCACCCCATTCAGCAATTTTGATTTTTGCAGATTTTGATTTATCAGAGTCAACATGGATTGTCACTCCTTCAAGTTTTCCATCTTTAAATATTAAATCGTTAGAATAAACATAATCCAAGTCTAATTCTTTTTGTAATCTATTCATCATTAGTCCAAATCCACCCGATACGGCCATGAGTTTCCATCCAGCTGCTTTTAGAACTCTACATGCTTCCTTTGCACCAGTCATAATAGGTAATGCGTCAGATACCTCTTGACAAGTTTTTTCATCAATACCTTTCAAGGCCGCAACTCTTGTCCGGAGTCCATCCTCCCAGTTAATTTTTCCCTGAATTCCTTGTCTAGTAATTTCCCAAATTTCATTTTCTTTGTGGAGTTTTTCCGCCAAAAGTGGCAAATATTCTTCATCATATAAAACACCTTCAACATCAAAAATTATTAGCAATAGACTTCTGATTTGGGGGAAATTTACTAATTATATTAAAGTTGGGAGTAAACTTTTCGTGATTAAATAGCGATCAACATATCCAAACAAGAATGAGATTAATTTTCATTGTTGAAGTCAAGATTGAAAAAATATAAAGTTATCAACATGTTCCATGAAGATATTCATATACAGTAACTGGAAAGTATGCTAATTGAGTTTAGAAACTAACCTTGACTATCCAAATAATCTAAGTATCAAGAAAAAGAAACTACAAAGGTATACATGAACGATAGGGAAATAATAGATATGACTAAGAAATTACCAAGTGGACATAATATTGGTGGTGGTGCTAAACAGAAAAGACGCAAAGAGCATAAACAAGAATCTAACAAAAACTAAGTAGTGTCTAAAGTTTTGCGAGCTAAACTCAAGGTTTTGTCAAAAAATGAGACAGAGGATTTACAAATTTTAACTAGATTTTTCTGATCGGGAAAATATGAAATATTGAAAACTAGTTTTCATTTTGTTTTTCTCCAAAGAAAAAACACAGAAACACCTACAATAGGCAAAGCAATACCAAGGGGCAAAAAGATATTGTGTACAAGTTTCCCAAATTCACATTCCTCCTACACTATGCAGTCTTGGACCTCTACAATCATGAGATTGTGAAAATTTGATCTCTCGAGCATCAATAAAAACATGAGTTGAACCCATAGTTTCAAGAATTTCAACATCATCATTTCTACCATCCAAAAATCATGAACCATCACATATGGTATTTTGTAAATTATTTCCATCTATTTTGCCATAAATCAAGTATTCTTTATCTTGGATAAAATTTACCCCACAAGATGTACTGACTTTTGCAGTAGATACAGTAACAAAACCGCTTTTAATTATAGGAAAAATATCATCACCTTTCCAAACTCTATGAACATCAAAACCTGTTGCAAGAGTCATCTGAAAAATTCCATGGATTGTCTTTTATTGTTCCTGAAAAGACATCATCTACTTGATTAATTCTTTGCTCCACAGTTAATTCATCACAAAGGCAAGCAGATACACCAGGTATCAAAAATATAATTGATGTTACTTAGAACACAAATGCAAATATCAAAAATCTAGTGTTCATTTTCTTCTCAACGTAGTTTTTGAAGTTCCTCAACGGTCAAAGATTCCACATTACATCTATTCAACAATGATACTGTAGTGTCATTTTTTTGTTTTAACAGTTCATCCATTATCAAAATTCCAAAAGAATTTTGATCTCCTTACTCTACAACCAAACAATTAACTCTTAACAAGTGAAGTGTTTTAAATGGGCACTATAGTCACATGTCGTCATTTGATTTATTTTTCAACCTAAGGATATTTTTGTAATGAAACTGGTCATGTAGAATCAACATCAAATATAGATCGGTGGGTTTGAATTTATGGAATTTTTAGTTCTAGATGTCAATTTACTAAGTTTAACATATCTTTTTATTTTGAGATTATGAGTAAATTTGAAAGAGACAAAAGCCAAAATAGGTGATTTCAACAATACCAACAAAAGCAGATAGTCATGTAACTCCAATTCAAATAAAGTTATTTTATCTCTTTGATAAGATTTACGTTAATTTTTGATTGTTGTTTTCAGTCAATTCCAACCAAGCATCAAATTAATTAAAAATAATTTATTTTTCTTTCATCTAACCATCCTATGAGAAAAATCACATCCATGTAGAGAAATAATAATTATCTAGATTCCCAATCATCAAGACAATCTGAAAGATGTGAAGGATTTGGAGGTAACGCGGTCATTAAAATAGACAGAAACCAAAACCACTTAGTTGCAAATAGCAACTAATCATTACAAATAGGATGTTGTTTTTGTAATGTTTGGGATTATTTGATTGCTGTCGTTATTGTTGTGTAATTGTGGAATAAAAAGTAATTTGTAGAGATATCTAACATTTGTTTATGGATTTCTTTATTTTTGAATAAAATTAAATCAATATAACATTCCAGTCTAATTACTTGTACAATATATCATACACGTTTACGGTGATATTAATAAGCACACATTCATCAAGACAAGTGTTTATTGTAAGTATGAAAAAGACAGAATGTACAGTTAGATCATATTCATTGATACGTAAATCTAATCCAATATACTGCCAAATTATTTTTTAGAATTGGCAAATGCTAGCAAGACATCTTTGAAAGATTTTGTAATATGCTAAAGTTAAGAATTTCAGTAAAATGGTAAAAAGTAAAATTACAATAATCAGTTAAACCTCAAAGAATAACATGCATGTAAATTTGTCAGGATTGATGTATATTTAAAAAATAAAACCCCATAAATTACACAAATTTTGTAGAAAAACAATTATCACTTATCAGTAATATAAAATACAAGGAAATGAGATACAGGATCTTTCAAAAAGACATGTTTCTAGGTGCATTTAAAGACAGATCTACATTCTATGAAGCTTTTGCTGGAGATAATCCAAATTCACCAATGAAAGGTGACAAGATACGATTAGATGGTATTGATTACAAAGTAAAATGGTATATTGAACATGACTCTGACTCATTTACTGAAAATGAATTTCATGAAAAAGATCAAGAGTGGTTTGCAGATATAATAGTAGAATGAAATAGGCAAAAAAAAATACAACTCATGGATATAGTCGGAAGTATGTAATAGAGACTTTTTCCCAAATAAATAATAAATCGAAAAGTAAGAGACAAAATGAAGATACAGATTCCCCAATCTTTGTTTTACCAACTAGATTAACTTAATTAAAATGATTTTTCATGTATTGTGAATTTATCATCCTATAAAAGCAGATGAACTAATCAAACCTCTTTTTAGTTTCATAAGTTAAAGTTTAAACTTTTTCGAATCAGAAAAACGGTAATAATAAATCACAGGGTGTTTTGAGAACAGCATGGATGAATTAGAACACAAATATGAGGTAGTAATCAAAGAAACAGAAGATAAGCAAAAACTACCAGAAGATGTCAAAGTAGAATTAAAAGCATCAGGTATGATGGATGATAAAGGGAAATTAAAATTGAAAGGCGTGAGTCCTAAAATGCTTAAAAAAATGAAACAGGAATTTGTAGAATGTCCAGTTTTAAAAGAAAATATTCAGTTCATTCAATGTTTTGTATGCCCAAATTTCCAAAGCAGGGTCATGGGAAAAGTACTCTGTAAAGGAGACAAATTATAACAACACAGAACTTTATTTTCAAAATTATCACGAAAAGCTCATTAGTTAATTAAATCTTGGAATTTTAGTTTGAATAAAGAAGATATTGGGATTACAGTTTCAAAAAATGATAATTTTAGTGAGTGGTATACACAAGTAGTTCTTAAAGCAAAATTAGCAGATTATGCGCCAGTTAAGGGCCTTATTGTCCTTAGACCAGATGGGTATTCTATTTGGGAATCACTTAGAGAGACATTTGACAAAAAATTTGAAAAGAACGGGATTAAAAATGGGTTTCTTCCAATACTAATTCCAGAATCATTGTTAGGTAAAGAAAAGAAACATTTTGCAGGATTTAATCCAGAAGTATTTTGGGTTACTCATTCAGGAACTAATAAAATAGGAGATAGACTTGCATTAAGACCAACATCTGAAACATTAGCATACACAATGTATTCTAAATGGATTCAAAGTTGGAGAGATCTGCCACTAAAAATTAATTTTTGGAATACAGCACTCAGAGCAGAGATTAAGGCCACAAAACCATTTCTTAGAACATCAGAGTTTCTATGGCAAGAAGGTCACACGGTACATACAACACAAGAAGAAGCAGAGAAAGAAGTCATGAAGATATTAGAGATTTACAAAAAGACAGTAGAAGAGGAATTAGCAATTCCAGTTATTAAAGGAAAGAAAAGTGAGAAGGAAAAATTTGTAGGTGCAGTATACACAACCACTATAGAGTCAATAATGCCAGATGGTAAAGCACTTCAAATGGGTACATCGCATTTTCTAGGGCAGAATTTTTCAAAACCATTTGAAGTGAAATTTGCCGATAAGGATAATGTGGAGCATTTTGCGTGGCAGACATCATGGGGTATATCATGGAGGTTAATAGGTGCCATGATCATGGTACATGGTGATGATAAAGGTTTAGTATTACCACCAAATGTAGCGCCAATACAAGTGCTAATTGTTCCAATTTACAAAAATGATGAAGGGATGAATGCAGTATTATCAAAAGTAGAAGAAATAAAAAAAAATCTGGAAGTAAAAAAAATTCGAGTATACGTAGATGACAGAGAAGGGTTATCCCCAGGTTACAAATTCAATGATGGTGAATTAAAGGGAATTCCACTCCGTATAGAGATAGGTCCCAAGGATATTGAAAAAGAAAGCGTGGTGATAGCAAAAAGACACAATCGTGAAAAATTGAATTTAGGTTTTTCAGAAATTGAAACAATTGCTACAATTTTAAATGAAATCCAAAAGGAAATGTTCGTAAATGCAAAAATCCAAGCTAAAGTAAATTCTATCGATATTTCAGATTATACTGAATTTAAATTAAAAATTGAGACAGGAGGTTTCTTTAATGCCCCATGGTGTGGAAAAACGGAATGTGAAGAAAAAATTAAAGAAGAAACAGGTGCAGACATCAGAGTATTACCATTTGGTAGTGAAAATGCAAATCAAAAATGCATCTACTGTAACCAACAAAGTATTTCAATTCCAGTTTTTGCAAGAGGGTATTAGAAGAGATTTAGATATAATACGAACTCATGGTGTATTTGTTATTTTATTAATATCAAAAATAGAGTCAGACATAATAATGGAAAATGTTAATTTGAAATGTTGACAACTACCACTAAATTGGAAGAAAAGAAATCACTTTTGGAGCAATTTAGAGAAACAAGAAATAGAACATTGGAGATAGTTAGAAATTTAAAAACAGACGATTTTGTAGTTCAAACTGCATTTTTTATGAGTCCACCAAAATGGCACATAGGACATGTTAGTTGGATCTATGAAGCAATTATGAGTAAAATAGATAAAAATTATAATTTTTATTCAACAGAATACTCAGAGTATTTGAATTCATACTATCAACAATTCGGTGTTCCTCATGACAAAGGATTAAGAGGGGTGGTTTCAAGACCAACAATTGATCAGATTTTTCAATATTTTAACATAATCAACCAAAGAGTTGAAAAATTCATCCAGTTCAAAACTTTGAATGACAAACAGATGAAATTAATTATAATGGGATTTCATCATGAATGTCAACATCAGGAATTATTAGTATATGATTTACAACATTTATTGGCTGAACAATACAAGCCTCAAAAAAAAAATGAAATTAAGAGTAAACCCGAAGTTGAAAAGAAATCAGTTCACATAAGGGGTGGATTGTATATTCTTGGATATAATGGAAAAGAGTTTTGTTATGATATTGAATTGCCCCAACACAAAGTATTTCTTAATGATTACAAAATTGATGTGTATCCAATAACAAATCAGCAATACCTAGAATTTATGGAAGATGGAGGGTATGATACTTACAAGTATTGGCTATCTGATGGATGGGAGAAAGTAAAAAAGAATCAATGGACAGCCCCCATGTATTGGGAAAAAATTGATTGTGAGTGGAACATAAGAGATTTTTCAGGAATTAGAAAAATAAATCCAAATGAACCAGTATCCCATGTAAGTTACTATGAAGCAGACGCATATTGTAAATGGGCAGAAAAAAGATTACCAACAGAGGCAGAATGGGAGAAGGCTGCATGCTGGAATGAAGAAAAACAAGATAAAACAATCTATCCATGGGGGAATGAGTATCCAACAATAGAAAAATGTAATTTATTTGAATCACATTATTGGAAATGTACAGATATTGGAACATTTCCTGAAGGCAGTAGTCCGTCTGGATGTCAACAAATGATTGGAGATGTTTGGGAATGGACTTCCTCAGAGTTTAATGGGTATCCTGGATTCAAATCAGGGTTTGATGAGTATAATGATAAATGGTTTACAAATCAGAAGGTTTTGAGAGGAGGTTCTTTTGCAACTCCAAACATGTCAATCAGAGGAAGTTATAGAAATTTCTTCAGATTAGATGAACGATGGTTGTTCTCAGGTTTTAGGTGTGCAGAAGATATCTAATTTTTAGATACCAAAGTTAACGAAAAATAATCATTATCATCCAACCAAGTATGTTTGATTTTAAATCCAACACCATTCAATAAATTATAAATTTGATCCAGTCTATATTTGTGAGAGTGTTCAGTATGAATTAATTCATCTTTTGTTAAATTAAGCAAGAAGTTAGATTTTGATATGACAACAGATTGATTTGTTAGAGATTTAAGATACATTTCAATTCTCTGATATTTTGTATTGTATATAGAATAATGTGAGAAATTATTTAGGTTAAAATCAGCATCTAGCTCATCATTAATTCTAGAAAGAACATTAAGATTAAATTTTGTCGTAATTCCTTCCGAATCATTATATGCAGACTCCAAAACTTGTTTATCTTTAACTAAATCCAATCCAATCAGAAACAAGTCATCAGATTTCATCACAGAATAGATTGTTTGTAAGAATTTGTGCCCTTCAGTGGGAGTGAAATTTCCAAAACTAGAACCTAAAAACAAGATCAGATTTTTTTTGTTGTTATAATTTTTGAGGAATTTTAAACCACCTTCATAAGTATCAATTATTCCGGTAATATGCAGACCATCGTAATCTTTGAGCAACTGTTCAGAGCTTTCTGTAAGAATTTCAGATATATCAATTGGAAAATATTCTATTTTTGTTTGAAATTTAGTAAAAATATCAAGAATTAGTCGAGTTTTAACAGAGGCGCCACTTCCAAGCTCAACTAATTGAAAAGAATCATCTAAAAATAGAGATAATTTAGTCTGTAATTTTTTGAGAATATTGATTTCAGTGCGTGTTGGGTAATATTCTGGCAAGGAACATATTTTTTCAAATAAATCTGAGCCTTTTTTATCGTAAAAGAACTTAGGGTTGATAGATTTAGAGTCTCTATTAAGACTAGAAAAAATTTCTTCTGCAAAAGTCTTTTCAATAGTACTAGAATGCGGTTTAAAATATTGAAGTTTGGAATCTAGAACATATTTTTTATAGTGAAGATTTTTTTGAATTATATCGTTCAAGTTTAAATCTGGTCTTTATTCAACATAAATGCTTTATGCTGTACATTACGTGTAAATCATTTTCTTGATATACTTCGTTATTAAATGAAATCTAATGAATGAGATATTGAGAGTAGAACATTTAAAAAAATATTTTACAAAAAAAGGGATTTTTGATTCAAAATCTTCAACAGTTAGAGCGACTGATGATGTATCATTTGCTGTTAAAAAAGGCGAAGTTTTTGTATTGGCTGGTGAATCTGGTTCTGGAAAATCAACAATTGCAAAGTTAATTCTGAAATCAATCGAGTTAGATTCTGGGAAAATCTTTTATGATGAGCAAGAAATCAATGATAAAAAGAAAAACATAGATAAAATTAGAATGAACTGTCAGATGATTCATCAAGATCCTTATGACTCAATCAATCCAAGAATGAAAATAATGGGCATCATATCAGAGCCTCTAGAGATTCATAATTTTGGAAACAAGGAAGAACGATTGAAAAGAGTGATACAAGTGTTACATGAAGTAAAATTAGAGCCAGCTGAGGAAATTATCAATAAATATCCTCACATGTTATCAGGAGGACAAAGACAGAGAGTAGTTTTAGCAAGAGCTTTGGCATTAAAACCAAAAGTGATTTTGGCAGATGAACCAGTTTCAATGCTAGATGTGTCAATCAGAGCAGAGATGTTAGAGTTAATGCAAGAATTACAAAAAAAATATAACATTTCATTTATTTACATCACACATGATTTGACAACTGCACGATACTTTGGGCAAAGAATTGGGATATTATATATGGGCAAAATTGTAGAGATTGGACTCATTGACCAAGTGTTATTAGCACCCAAACATCCGTACACACGAGCATTAATTGATGCAATTTCAGAACCAGACCCAGAAAATCTGTACAGAGAGAGAAAAATCAGAATAAACAGACCAACAGACATAGATGTTTATCAAGGATGCCGATTTAGGGCAAGATGTCCATATGTGATTGAAAAATGCATTAAAGAACCAGATTTAGAAAAAATAAACAACGATCATTATTCTGCATGCTATGTAAAATTAGATTAGGTTGTTCTAACAGATTGCATACGCTTATCCTTATAAGTGACAACATTGGAAACACCATTTTTTGGAAAAACACCATAAATCAATTTAGCTTTTTGTACAACAGAGTCTTTTAGAGACACCATAATGAATTGACTTTCTTTGGATCTTTCCTCTAAGATATTTGCAAGTCGCTCAGAATTAGGAGCATCAAGATGTGCATCTACTTCATCAAAAAGGTAAAAGGGAGATGGTTTTAGCTTTTGTAATGCAAGAACAAATACAATTGCAGCTAATGTTTTTTCACCACCGCTAATCGATGTAGACTCTCTTTTAGGTTTATTTGGGAATTGAATTAGATAGGAGATTCCAGAATTAAATATGTCATCTTCGTTTTGTAATTCTAACCATGCATTCCCTCCAGTCATTTTGTTGAAAATTAGGCGTATTTCTTTATCGACTTTATCAAATGCATCTAAGAATGTTTGTCGTTTGTCTCTTTCTATACCCTCAATAAATTTAACAATAGAATTTCTTTCTTCTTCAAGAGAATTCTTTCTAGTAGACATTGACCGATAACCATAAGATACCTCAAGGTATGTCTCAGGAGCTTTTGCGTTTAATGCGTTAAGGGAGGAAAGTTCAGCACTTAAACCTTGAACAATTGGATCAACATCAAAAGTATCCATGTTTTTATTGAATCCAAAAGCAGTAAGGATTTGTTGTAATTTGGTTTCATTTTCAACCAAATCATGAAGATCACGTTTTAATGAATCGGATTGGCGTTCCAAAATATTAATTTGGTTTGTGAGATCAGTTGCCTGCTCTCTGAAAATATTTAACTGATCATCAAATTCTTTAAGATGGCTAATAGAAGAACCAGATGTCGATATAAGATCTTGTTCTTTTTCTCTTAATTTGATAAGAACCTCACTTTTTGAATTTTTTTGTTTTTCTAATTCTTGAATTTTAAGTTCTAATTCTTGATGCTCTAGATTCAGGGAATCAATTTCATTTGAAAGACTACTGAATTGAGATTGTTCTCGCTTGTCTTGAGTTTGTAATGTAGTTTGCTGTGACGATTTATCACGGTATTCATTCATGATAGTGGTATACATTTTTTCAATATCAGATTTTTTCATGTTAATTTTAGACAATTCATTTGCAATACGATCCTGTTCACCGCCTGCATAATTTTCCTCAACTATCGCAATACGTTGTTGTAAAGATTCAATATGAGATTCAGTTGTTTTTATCTCAGATTCTATAGTATTAGTTCTAGAAGTTAATTCAGATATTCGTGTTGTGAGTTGTCCCTTCATACTAATTGCAGATGTTATTCTAGATTTTAAATTAGAATAATTTTCATTTGTAGATGTTAAAGAATTTTCTGAAAGTGAAAGTCGTTCAGTGTAATATTGAATAGAATCATCCAATTTTTTCAATGAATGTTTCTTCTTTTGTACATATTTTTTGATTAAGTTAATTGATTGGAATAAACCATCGATGTCACTACTCATTGAAATTAGCTTTGTTAGTTTAGAAATTTTTGAATTGATATCAATAACTACAGTTCCACCTTTTGCTTCAAAATACTCACCATTCGTGGTTACTGTTTTGTAACCCATTTGAGACATTTTGTATGCAGTTTTCCGTGTGTCTACAAGTATAATATTCCCAAATAGGAACGTTTTGAGTGCAGAGTAATCATCATTACAAATGACATAATCAGAAAGGACACCTACAATTCCAGATATTTTTGGGAGTGTCAAATTGAATTTCGGGATAGCATCCAATGGAATGATTTTTAGTTTTGGAAGATTTTTACTTCTTGCAAATTCTGCAATTTCAAGCAATGTTGGAAAATTTTTTACAACAATTGCTTTAATCCAATCAGAACTCACTGCCAATATTGAACGCTCATATTGCTTATCCCATGAAATCATTTCGTATACTAATCCTATAATTCCTAGTTTTTCTGAATCTTCTTTTAATTTTGCAACAGTATAATCTTCATGCATGAATCCTTTCACTGTTTTGATTTTTGATTCATATTGATTTGCAGCTGTACTAGATTTTTCTAGAATCAACCCTAATTCATCCAAGTCATTGATAATTTTAGATTTTCTTGAATGTAGTTTTGATATCCTAGATTTTAATTCAGATATTGTATCATTATGATTTTTGAGCATTGACTCTAATTGATATTGATATCCAGTCAATTTAGCAATATCACTTTCTAGATCAGAGAACTTCATAGAATTTGTATTAATTTTAGTTTTTGACTCTTCTCTCTCATGATCAAGCTTGGAGAGTTTTAAATCTGCATCATTCAATTGACGGGTCAGTGATTTAATTTTATTATCAATTTCAGATTTTTTAGCAGCAGCTTCTGATTGCTCAATTAAAATTTTATTTCTCTGTGTATCAATTATTTGTAAATCTTCATTAATTTTATTTTTCCTTAGATTGGTTTCATTTATGGACTCATTAATTTCTTGAAGACGTATGTTTATGTTACCTCTTGTAGCGTTAATTTCCTCTAATTCAGCTTGGATTTCTGGAAGTCTAGAATCTATTTGTTGTAATCTTTTCTTTGACGCAGATATTGTACTGTTATCAATTTCATACTGCTCCATTGCAGAACTAATCTCTAAATCTAGTGAAGCTTTTGCCTGACTGTAATCATTGGCCTTAGCCATCAGTTTTGTTTTATCAGTATCAAGTTCGTTGATTTTAGCCCTCAATTCATTACGCTCACTATTAAGTTTTACAATTTCAGTAGTTATTTGGCGCAAATCAGATTCTTTGGAGTCTTTTTTGCTTGAAATTACCTTCATTTTATTGGCTGCAGATATTGCCTTGTAACGATTTAACTCTCTTTCCAAAATATCATGACGTAGTTTTTGATTTCTTTCTTCTTCAAGTTCATCAATTCTTTTTTTGATTTCACCCATTTTTGCCAGAGCAATCTCTAATCGCCTATCTGCATCATCTAATTGTTTTATAGATTCAGTTTTTTTCTCATCAAAGTAAGATAATCCGATTAAATCTTCAATGGTGCGTCTTTTTTCTTCAGAAGTGAATTCAGAAATCCTAGTAACAGTTCCTTGTTGCACTGCATTTAGTTGACCTAGACCAGCGTTTGCCATGTCAAGAAGATCAAGAATGTGATTTCTTTGGGTCTTCTTTTTATTTAGATAGTATATGTTTTCACCATTTTCATCCATTTCTCTAGTAATTTCAACAATATCAGAATCTAAGGGGATCTTTCTATCAGAATTATCAAAATGTACGCTAGATCTTGCCATTTTTGGACCGCGGTGATTTCCATCAATATCATGAATTAAAGATCGTAGTTTATCAACCCTCATAATTTTGGGTTTATTTTCGCCCATCGCAAAAATTATTGCATCCAAAATGTTACTTTTTCCAGAACCATTTGGACCCGAGATCGAGACAAGACCAGGTTCAAACTGTACAGTAGTGTTCTTAAATCCAAATGATTTGAAACCATAGATCTCAACTTTTTTAACGTGAACCAATAGGAAGTATTTCTCATTACGTAGGATAATCGATAGTTAACAAGTTTAGTTGACATAATTGCATAATTTTTCTTGTTATGTTATCATATTTTTCGTAGCGGTATGTTATTTGAATGAGTTTTTATTAAAAAATTTGATGTTTACACTTACCTATAATTACCAAATAAAAATTACATACTCATGATAAAATTAGGATTAATTCAAACTACATCATGTGATACAAATGAGGAGGGAGTCTTACGAGTTTCAAAGATTCTTAAAAAATTAGGAAGAAATAATGCCGAAATTGTCTGCTTACCAGAACAATGGCTAAAAAATAATGAGATCAGGGATTTTAATTTAGAATTTTCAGAATTTAAAAAAATTGCTAAAGAGTATTCAATGACAATCATTCCAGGAGCATTTTATGAAACAGAAAACAAAAAAACATCAATTATTTCACCAATTATAGGCCCTGAAGGCGAATTTATAGGCAAACAAGAGAAAATCCACCCATTTGGCCATGAAAGAGATAACGTGAAACCTGGAAATGAGGCTAAAATTTTCAACACAGCCTGTAAATTTGGAATCATAGTTTGTTATGACATGGTGTTCCCTAATGTGGCAAATACATTAGCAAAAAAAGGGGCCCAAGTTCTATTTGCACCAAGTAGAATTGTAAAGAAGGGTATAGAGCCATGGCAGATTTATGTTCAAGCTCGAGCACTTGAAAATAGAATACCAATCCTAGCAGCAAATGTGGAAAATATGAGATTTGGAGGAAACAGTATCGTGGTAGATTTAACTGAAAAGAGCAACATAATTACAACAAAAATCACCAGACTTAACGGAGAGCAAGGAGTTACAAGAGAATTTACACTTGAAAAATATGAACAGAGCAGAAGGAACAGATTTTCAGATTCTAATAGATTTCAGTGATTAATTGCCAGTAACAAACTTTTCACATGCAGTTTTTGCAGCAATATCAGATGTTTGCTCAATCGGATGCTTCATTAAATATGCACTGGCAGGTTTAATTGGTCCTCCTAATCCTCTATCAAGAGCAATTTTTGCTAACCTAATTGCATCAATTACAATCCCTGCAGAGTTTGCCTTATCATCAACTTCTAAACGAACCTCCATGTTATATGGAATATTGGCCCATTGACGACCTTCAATTCTCATAAACATGAGTTTAGTATTACCTAAAAATGGTATGAAGTCAGATGGGCCTACATAAATTTGATCATCATCTAGTCTTTCCTTAAGTTGACTTTGAACGCTTTCAGTTTTTGAAATTTTCTTAGACATGAGTCTATCTTGTTCTTTCATGTTAAGAAAATCTGTATTACCGCCAACATTGATTTGGTATGTTTTTTCAATTTTTGTTCCCCTGTCACTACACAATTTAGCTAAAGTCCTATGAACAATGGTTGCACCAACTTGTCCTTTTATATCATCACCAATACATGGAATATTTTTTTCTTCAAATTTTTTTGCCCATTTTTCATCAGATGCAATAAAGGATGGAATACAATTTACAAAAGCAGTATTAGTATCAAGACAAACTTGAGCCCAGAATTCAGTGACTTTGTCAGAACCTACAGGTAAATACGATACAATAATTTCAGCTCCAGTATCCTTGAGTATTTTTTTTACATCTTCAGCTATTTGTTCTGGGTTTTTTGTACTTGTAATAGGTTTAATTCTGTTTTCAACCCATAATCCAACCCCATCCAATATTGGACTTTCATATACTTTTGCAGATGTTTTTGGTAATTCATCTTTAGGAATCCAGTTAACCATGTTGGGAAATTCATAAATTGCTTCATGGAGTAACTTTCCAACTTTATTTTCACCTACATCAAATCCACATACAAAGTCAATATCATGAATTCCATATCCAGCTAATTTATCATGAATAATTCCGGTAACTTCTTGAGAGGGGTTTTTTCTATAATATTCAATTCCTTGAATTAACCCTGAAAAACAATTTCCTATCCCCACCAATGCAACTTTAATTCTATCTGTCAACCAAAAAATGGTATTATTAGGCGGGTTTAAAGTTTTCTTAAACAAATAAAAAAATTGTCACAAGACAAGATATTATACTTGGCATCGAATGAAATTATGATAATGTATAGACATTCAGTTAAAGATGTGAAATTTGATTCAGATATATCATCGGGGAAAAATTTTACGGATTATCTCAATAGGGATGATTTCAATCAGTAAATTCACTAAATGGTTAAAAATTATATCAAAGATAATGGTGGAAAAAACGCTTAAGGTTTTTTTATTTGTAAAAGATATCATGTCAACCGGATTACAAAAATAGTTCATATTTAGATAAAAACTATTATTTGATCAATGTAAAAATATAGTCATTGTTTCCAAGAATTAAAATTAACGAATTAATAAAAATAGATTTAGATGGTGGATATCTGATAGATGGTTTTCCATCTATGGGATTTAGCAGTGCAATAGCAACAGAATCAATGATACAGACATCACAGTTTGAATTAGCAGGTGTGATTGATTCAGAAAGTTTCCCTCCAATCAGTATAGTAAAAAATGGAAAGCCAAATTTTCCGACCAGGATTTTTATAAATAAGAATTTGAAATTAGCTGTGTTTTTATCATATCTTACAATTGATCAATCATTACAAAGAATCACCGCTAAAACAATGCTAAAATGGGCAAAAAAACACAATATTGGGTTAATTGTTAGCAGTGTTGCAGTAAAATCATTAAATGATGAAGAGATGATAGGTATTGGAAGTACCAACACAGCAAGAACAAAAATCAAAGAAGCAGGTTTGAAAGTATTAGAGAATGGTACCATTCCAGGAATTCCTGGAATGTTGCTAAATGAAGGAAGTATTTCAAATCAAGATGTGATTGTAATTATTTTTCACTCTGATGGAACAGGTCCTGATTTTAAATCAAGTGCAGATCTTTGTGTGGCAATGTCCAAATTAATTCCAGGAGCATTATGTGATATTTCATCATTACAAAAAGAGGCAGAAAAAGCCGAGATGTTAATAAAAGAAGCACAGATAGAATCAAAGAATCTCAAAGATACAATGTATCAGTGAAAAAATTCATTATCTTTATTCCATTATTAATTAAACACTAAGGACAAAGAATGGTCGAGATCACTGAATTTGCATTTATGGTGATGGTTATTTCAGCATCAGGAGTTATGATGCCAGGACCACTTTTTGTGGCAAATATTTCATCAGGAATCCAAGGAGGTGTAAAAACAGGAATCAAAATAGCAGTAGGACATGCCATAGTAGAATTACCATTAGTGATTTTACTTGGGATTGGAGTGTTTTCGTTAGAAGCATTTCCAGAATTCAGAATAGCGATATCCATTTTAGGCGCAATTGTACTTTTTATTTTTGGAACACTACAATTAAAAACAATATTTGAAAAAAAGAAAGTTACAAAATCAAAACTAAACAGGGATCCATTAATCATAGGAATTTTGTTAAGTCTGTTTAACCCATTTTTTATAATATGGTGGTTAACAATAGGATTCAAATTAATTTCAGATGCTATGCTAGTTTGGGCATTTACAGGTATACTAATTGTATTTGCATTACACATATGGATGGATTTTGCGTGGTTAGGAGTAGTAGCCTTTCTTGCATCAAAAAGTGTTAAGATTTTATCAAGTAAGAGTTACAAATTCATGATGTCGGGGTTAAGCATCATGTTGATTTATTTTGGAATAATGTTTTTAGTAGACATTTCACTTTAACCACAATCCAAAATTTCAATTTTTGGTTCACATGTTTCGTTAAATGAATTAATTTTTTTAACAAGTAATTCACAAGATTCAGGATTGAGTGATTTTTCATATTTAAAAATATCATTAATTATCAACATGTGTTGAGGAGAACATGAATAACTACTAAAATTAATCAACAACCCAACAATAAAAATTCCAAATGCAATTATAATTAAATTCTTTAAATTAATTTTTTGAAATATCAATTTCCATTGTTGAGACGTTACGTTGTTTTCCATCTTGTGAAGTTAAAGAGTCAGATGAGATTCTCACGTCACTAACAAAATACCCTACTGAGTCCATTCGTTTAACTATCATTTGTGAAACATCAACAGCTTGTGTGATTCTTTTTCCACGGGCTTTGATTGTAACTGTAGGCCTTGTAGAAAGTTGAGTCAGAGTTGCTGAAACATAAGTCATTATGGGTTTAATACCAACAAAAATCACATCACGTTCTTCGTTAGAATGTGGTGAATCAGAAAAATAGTTTTTATCACGAGGTTTTGAAAAGTCATCAACAGTAGTTTTTGATGCAGTAAATTGTGGTTCGGATGTTGGTTCGGATGTTGGTTCGGATTTAAGTCTAGAACCAAACTCAGATAAAATATCTTCTGCATCTTTTGATTTGTTATTGTTGCTCAATTTTAAATTCCTATTATAACGAAATGCTCTTTGGCTTTTATTTAATTTTTCAGGTTTTTCCATTAAGATAGTCGTCAAATATTTTTTCAAGATCATCATTATTACCACATTTTCTAATTTTATCTACTAGAGCTGTCTCTTCTATCTCATAACAGTTCAGAACATCTTGAGAATCTTTGAAAATCAACATTACTTTATTCTTAAAAATACAATGATAAAGTTTTTCTTTTTCCATTTTTTCAGGTTTTATGTTTACACCTTTTTCGTCAGCAGAAACAGGATATTCCATAAAAAAAGTGAATATAGACAGTATTTAGATGAAGTGAGTCAATTATTCAACAGTATTTTTTCTATATTAATTCAAGAATTAATTGTACATTTTGATTTAGTTTTGAGAAGTAATAAATTTTGGAATTAGTCATGGTTTAAATTCAGATATAGTGTATGTGTATAAAAAGTAAATCTAGACTTTAGTTCTAAGAATGTTTTGATTCCATATAATGCAACTACAACGGCATAGGTGTAAAAGATGCCATATAGAGTTTGTAAAAAACAGATTGCAAGATTACGTTAATTACTTGTATTGAAAATTAATCAATTGTATCATTTTTTAAGAAAAGTTAAGATGAAAAGGTTGAAGGAAAAAAATTAAATCTTCGATATCTAACTGATAAAGTAAATGATGAATATCATATATTGGAATTTTTGATTAATCAATAGAGATATAATATTAATTGGATTAGAAAATCAAGGAATTGAGAAAAATCGAAGTTATTTGTTATGAGCAACAAAGTCAAAGCGTAGAGTTTACCTTTAAAAAATATAAAATTCCGTTTCATTCTGAATTAACTTTAGCAGAAGACGAAAAGCTTTTGAGATATACCGGAATATGCCCTGATTCATTATCCAGTGGTTTGGCAAATGAATTAAACAAGATGATAGATACTAGGAGAAAAGAATTGTATGTGACTAGTTTTGCAATAGAAGCAACTCTTTCTGACTACCTTTCAAATTATGTAAAAGAACTCGAAAAAAAGCAAGTCAAGGTAAAAAAGAAAAAATTGATTGAAGAGTATGAGTCAATAATAGAGCCAAGTGTAAGTTTTAACAAGAATCTACTTTTCATGATAGTTATTGCAGCAGGTGTTGCAGCTGCAGGGCTCTTTGCAAACAACGCTTCGCTTGTGATAGGAGCCATGCTTATATCTCCGCTACTTGGTCCAATATCGGCATTTTCATTCAACACAGCAGTTGGAAAGTCCGACAAGATGATCAAGTCATTAATTTCAGGTATGATTTTGTTGGTGGCAGTTATTGGTACAGGTGCACTCCTGACTGCAATCACAATCCAGTTTACGGACTTGCCGATAACAAATGAAATTTTATCTAGAACAGAAATCTCGCCAGTATTTTTAGGAGTGGCAATTGCATTAGGATTTGCAGGAGGTATTGCAATGACTACAAACATTCCAGGAATTCTGGTCGGAGTGGCAATTGCAGCTGCTTTAGTGCCTCCAGCCACAGTTGCAGGGATTGGAATCGCATTGTTAAATTTCGATATGTTTTCAAACGCACTGACACTCACTGGAGCAAACATTATTGGTTTAGTACTGGGAATGATGATAGTTTTTTTCATTGGTGGGGTAACCCCAAGAAAATTTTTCGAAAAAGAAAAAGCCCAACAACATATGATCATCACAATAACAATTTTTATTGGTTTGAGTATTCTTTTAGGATTTTTATTGTTTAAACCATAATTAGATAAATCATAATTTCTCAATATCTAACAGAAATATAGGACATGATGTATTTTCAACTATTTTTCTTGAAACACTGCCTAAAGATAGTAATTTTTTTATTCCTTTTAGTTTTCTTCTCTTTGACATTACTACAAGATCCACTTTTTGATTTGTAATCACTCTTAAGATATTTTCAGCTGCATCACCAATTTTCACAATGACTTCAGATGGGATCCCTTTTTCTTTACATTGTTGGGCATATTTTTCCATCTTTTTCGCCATATCTTCCCTCATTTCCTTATTTGCAGTATCTATACTCTTTAGCAGATTTTTATGTTCAGATGAAGATAGAGTAAATGATGGAGGATATTGTATTTCTTCTACTATATGTAAAATTATAATTTTAGATGAAGTACTAGCTAGATAAATTGCGTGTTCTAATGCTTTATCACCTGCTTCAGTTCCAGCATGAGGTACAAGAATTGTATTATACATAATTTGAAAACATCATATTCGTTATTTAAGATGAGATAAATTCTCAATCAGTATGATCGTAGTCATAATCAAATAGTAGAGATCTTTACTTTGGAGATATGCTATCCTAAAAACTCTATTCTATCTGATTGTAATGCCATGCAAATATCCCATGGAGTAACAACTTGATCATGATAAATTACACATGGATGTAACATAGAATACATGATTTTTGAAAGATCTGCCAAATTCAAGTTTTTGGAAATTTTTTTGCCTTCTTCAAATTTCAATGATTCTTCAATATGCAATTCTAAGAACTTTATATTTCTAAAAAAATTGAATTCTTGGGCAATACTCTGAATGAGTAAGCGATCACTTACAAAATAATTTGTATCTTTTAAAAGTAGTTTACGGGTTTTTTTTTCTAACATCAAACTGATGATATCCATTATGGTGTTATCTTTTTCAAATGTGATTATTTCTTTTTTAGGTAATTCCGATATGGTGAAATCTGTAACACAATTAGCGCCAATTTCAAGTATTTTTCTTGCAGATATTGCAGAATACCCACCTAAAGTATTAGGAATGATTGAAAATGCTCTCCTAGTCTGCTTCCATTTTTCCAAAAGTTCTTTCAAAGTAGTTTTGTCTGAGAGTATAACCAGATCTTCATCTGTAATTTGCTCTACAGTCATATTATCAAAAAAGTCTGATGAAGGGTTTTTGAAAATACTCTCAATTATTTCTTTACCTCCAATTACTCCAATAGGTTTTTCATCTTTTTCTGTAACAACAAGTGAATCTGTGAATGATTCCAAGTAGTGAATTAGCATACTTGTTGCAACCCACACCTTGTTTTCTTTTCGTATACTTACAGCAGGAGTAGAGCTAAAAGATAGTGGAAGTAGATCTTTTAGACTCAAATTAATAATTGACAAAGATTATTCATTATATTCAAAAACATCATATTATAATAACTATTTTTATTACACCATGTCTCAATTAGAATATATTTTAATGATCGGGATTGCTTTAAGCGGAAAAACTACATACATTAAATTAAATTTTAAGCATAAACGCATAGCATTATCTCATTTTAATAATAGAGAAGAAGAGCTTGAGTGCATAGAGAAGTATCTCCAAAAAGGAATCAGCGTGGTAATTGATGACACGAATCTGACTGAAATAATCCGTAAACAACATATTAAACTTGGTAAAAGATACAAATCAAAGATAAGAGGAGTTTTCATGAATACTTCTCAGATAATTCTTGAGAAAAGACAAAAAAGTAGACGTGACCCATTTCCATTATCTGTAATTTACAAACAACTCAAGCAATTAGATACACCGTTAATTAGTAAGGGATTCGATGAATTAATTATAAAAAAGAACTAGGAATATAGATATAGATAATTCTTGTTAATGAAACCATTTAAATTGTAATTATTGATTTATGTATGACATCTTAATCTTTAGTTATTCTATGCTTTTTCTTTGTTCGTTTTTCCAATATTTTTCCAATACTTTCAAGACTTCAGAATATATCTTAAATTGTTCGGTGGTGGTGTTTTCCCAAAATGCTTGCCATTCTTGTATCGGTTTTTTGGCCAATTCAAAGTTAGATTTTCGTATTGCTTGTGACCAATATTCCAAGAATTGGTCCATCTGAATTTCTGTACCTTGTTTTATGGTATTTCTCCATGTCTTTTCAATCATTTTTGAAATCTCAGAATTAGAATCCAATGCTTTTTTCCAGATTAGAGGGTAATTTAATGGGGCATCAATGTAATTTTTATGCCAAAAATCAAAGCTAACTTTTAGGGCATTAAGCAGATCAGCACCTGACTGAGATATTCTATTTTGTGATGAATTTTGGTTTTTTTCCATATCTATCTATTCTATTAGGTTTTTTTCTAATAAAGATTGTATATTGAATTTTCAAAATACGAGATTCTGATATTAGAAACAACATGTAACCTTGGATTAATTCTTTCTAAATTATGTATTATAATTTGTGAGGTCAAAAAAAATGAATGAAACATTGAGGATGAGGATGAAGGAAAGATATTTGACAACCCATACATTTCATTTTATCGCCGAAAATTTAGTCCGTAGAAGTTTCTACAAAGGCACTTATTACGAAAAATTACTCGAAATAAGATTATCATATAAATGTCTAAACATTAATCTTGTAGTGATTTTTGACAACTTTGAGACTAGTTTGTAATGAAGAATTATTAGATCTTAATTATCATCTGTTTATTTTTGATCTTGGTTTATTTTATTGATTTTATTTAGATGAATACGTAATATAGTAATAACCAAAACATCGTAGAACAGTATTGGAAACTAGAGTAGTTTTCCACATAGACTTTGATTACTTTTATGCTCAATGTGAAGAGATTAGATCCCCAGAACTAAAAACCAAACCTGTTTGTGTGTGTGTATTTTCAGATAGAGGTGGAGATAGTGGAGCAATTGCAACAGCAAACTATACTGCAAGAAAATATGGGGTAAAATCAGGAATTCCAATCTCATTTGCAAGAAAAAGGCTAGAAGACAGAAAAGATGCCATATTTTTGCCCGTAGATTTTGACTATTATTCTGAAATATCTGAGAAAGCAATGGAGATAATGAAAAACAACGCAGATATTTTTGAATATGTAGGAAGAGATGAAGCGTATTTGGATGTAACAGAAAGAGTAACAAAAGATTTTGATAAAGCTGGTCATCTTGCTCAACAAATAAAAAATTCAATCAGAGAAAAAGTGAAACTTAGTTGTTCTATAGGAATTTCACCAAACAAACTAGTTTCAAAAATTGCTTCTGATTTTTACAAACCAGACGGTCTTACTATAGTACCTCCAAATAGAATAGAGGCATTTTTAGAACCACAGAAAATTAGAGTCATTCCAGGAATTGGAAAGAAGACAGATGAAAAATTTGCAGCGATGAATTTGGAGACAATCCAAGATTTGAAAAAATTAGACATATTTACTCTGAATAAAGAGTTTGGAAGAAAAAGTGGAATTTTCATCTACAACTCAGTAAGAGGAATAGATAATGAACCAGTTAAAAAAAGAGAAGCAAGCATACAGTATAGTAAAATTACAACATTAAAAAAAGATTCAAAAGATTATCAATTTTTATCAGAAAACATTACAGAATTATGTAAAGAAGTACATGATATATTAATGAAAAACAATCGAATGTTCAAATCAATTGGCATATACTTTGTACAATCAGATTTATCAAATAGATCAAAATCAAAAATGCTGCGAAATCCTACAACAAGCCTAGAAGAATTACAAAAAAATGCGGATCAATTACTAAAGGAAGCAATGGAAAATCAAATAATCACAATCAGAAGACTAGGAGTTAAAGTTTCAGATCTGTCAGAAGTACAAGGTCAAAGAGAGATTACAAGTTATTTCTAAGTTCGATTTTTATCAAGTCGATTAAGACGCCTGGACTCTATAATCATTACAACAAGGATGAATGCAAATAACCAAGGCAAGAACATTATCTCTCCTGCAATTTTATGATATTCTTCCCATGCTACAGGGTCAGTAGTTACCTTTAGCGCATACCAGGATAAGGAAAAAATTCTAATTAAATTTACAGTGATTGTTCCAATAATTCCTAAACCAAAATAAATAATTTTTCTATTTCTAGAGATATTTAGTTTTAACATAAATGCTCCAATCACCAACGAAAAAATAATTATGCTGTGAACTCCAGCTGATGGCCAAAAAACTTGAAGTGCCATAGAGCCATGATCTCCACGTAAAAACATGACATTATCCCTCCCCACTGCAGTTCCTAGATCAAGTACCGTGATTAGCCATACATTGGCTTGAACAAAATATGGGACAATGTATTGTAAAGGACCGAGTGTATCATATGGAAAAAAGGCATCAAGTGAAAGAATAATTCCTGTTCCAATCAAAAATATAGGACCAGCAGGTGCAATTCGAATCCAACGTTTGCCAAAGAAAATACTCAAGGCAACAACTACAAAAATAGCCATCACAATGAAATCCCACATCCATGTCCATGAATAGATTAATTGTACATCAAACAATTTTGCAGATTCAATAATGTAATCTCTAAGACCGATTTCTAATGAAATAAGGTAAACAATAGTAAGAGCAGATAATGGAATTACAGAGAGTAATCGTTTCTTAGAAATAATGATTTTTAGTCCAACAAGCTCTGCAATTATGAAAACTAGAGCAAAGAAATAACCACCACGACCTTCATTCCAACTCCAAGCAACTGAATCAGGAAATGCAATTATTGAGAAAATGATAGGGCTAGAAATAATAAAAATCCCAAAAATAAGATTCCAATTCCGCATTAAATTCATCTCAAAAAAAGGCAAATAAAAGTCTCAACTTTGTGAATTTTAAAAAATAATTCATTAAGAATAATGATTTGACTGTGATGATATCATTTACATAGTTAATTTTATCAAATTCATTCTTTTTTCTAGGGCATTAAATCTGAATTTAATGAACGTTACAGTGCTATTCAGACTACTGTAAGATGTGTTTCAAACTACAAAATTTGCAAAAAGATAACTCAAATACATCATGAGTTAATCTTACATTCAATTTTGAGTGATTTTACAGTAGTAAAATATGTCACAATAAGAACAGCAATAGCAATTAGTCTGATTGGGATCTCATAATTAGTGAGAAACGCAGTGGTTGTTGCGCCAATTGAACCAAATGTAGAGATTACTGCAAATCCAACAGGTCCACAACTACATGCACCTGCAATACTTCCAACCACTGAACCAAGAATGCTACCACTCATTTTTTGTTTTGAACTTTTAAGAATACTGATTCGAAAGATATTCATTGGAATAACCAAAGCAGACAATGCCGAAAGTGTCACAATCAGAAGCAACCCAAGTTCAGTTCCAGGAGGCAAATGACTCACAACATAAGGTTCTAAGAATACATATTCAGACAAAATAAGTAAAACAATTAGCATTGATACAAAAATTGTAAATGAAATAATTAGATACATCAAATTTGAAAACACGAGTTTGATTGTTTGTATCATTTAGATCATAGGATCCAGAATTTGTTTAAATACAGTAAATGGTTGAGCGCCTCTAATTTGTTGTTGTTCATCAGAGCTTACTATAAAGAATCCAGGAGTTCCGTTCACATCATGCTCATGTGCTTGTTGAATATTATACTGAACACGCTTTGAGTATTTTTCAGAGTCAAGACAACTGTCAAACAAATTCATATCAAGCCCCAACGAAAATGCAAATGCTTTGAGTCTTTCAGAATTTGCCCAACCTCCATCAATTTCTGGTTCCTGTGAATTGTAAAGAAGATCATGGTAATCCCAATAAAGTCCTTGATCCTCAGCACAATATGATGCTTGTGCAGCTTTTGGAGAATCATTTCCTAGAAATGCTAAATCTACAAAAACAAGATTTACTTTTCCAGTATCAATATATTCACGGGTTATAGATGGTTTTGTATTATGATACCAATTGTAACATTGATGACATTGATAATCACCGAATTCCACAATAGTAATAGGTGCTGAAGGATTACCCAAAATTGGAGAACCCATAGAAGTAGAAATAGTACCATGAGTTCTAGTTATATCAAGATTAACAGTTTCAGGAGTTGAAGAAGATGCAAGTATTGCAACTGCAACTATTATAATAATCACGCCCAAAATTAAGAATTTTTTATTCACAATTAAAAATACACTAAGTTGGTTAAAAAAACTTATTCCAAATTACGAGAAGACTTTCGTTTGAACAAATCAAGAAATTTTGCAATTGCAGTATCTACAGGACACACGTCATATACAATATTTGAGGAATGGCTAACAAGGTGTTTTTCAAATTTCTCTCTAGATTTAAAAACAAGATCACATTTTTCACAATAAACTTTGGTAACTCCGTCACCACTTTTTTTCATATTAAACTCTTGTAGATGATGCATATAAAGATCCTTACCACCTTACAGTTTAGAATATAAAATAGATTTTAAGATATTCTTTTTCAACAAGAGGAAAAGTTCAAATCAGAATCAGACTGAAAATACTCAAAAGAAATTAAAGATAATGAATTTTCATATGTGTAGTAAGTTCGACTTCATACTGAGTTATAAAACCACAATGAGGGCATGAAAACATTTCAAATTTATTTTGGTCATCACGTTCTATTATTCTTCCAGAGACAGATGTTATCTTTATCATGTTATTACTAGCGATTACTGCAAAATTTCTTCCTTCGCCTATAAAATCCAAAAATTCTTTAATTGCAGAAATGACTAAATTAGTATCAAGAATTTCGTCATCATTTAAAGTTGACAAAGTAAATTGGTTATTTTTTAAAGTTGGTATTGCTGCAACTTGATCCGCAACATAAACTAATAATTCACTTTTAATAGAAATCACATCCTTACAGTCAATTATAAGCATAAAAATTTACATTCAAATCAATATTTTAGTTTAACATTAATTTGAAAATTATTATTATTGATTGATATTGGATGTTTGAGTAGATGAGCGATTCAGAGACGTTTGGAGTGGAAAAAGGTCACGGTAAAGAGGTTGTATCATGGTTAAATGAACAATCAAAATCTCAATCAATGAAACTTGAAGCAAGATTGTATGGATATAGTATTTCTACTAAGAATTTTGGAGATTTTGAAATGTTTTCATGGATGGGAGATGTACATACTGCAAGAAAGATGATAATCAAAGCAAGTAAAAGATTCAAGGTTAAAATCATTGAGGGAGGATATAAACCAAAGGAGAAAGTAATACGGATGAAAAAATTTGATTTTGCCAAAGTCAAAAGAGGTGAAAAAACAATAGGTCAACTAGAATTTATCGCATCACGATTTGGCAATAGTCAATGGGAAATTCAAAATGAAGAAAGGCATTAAAAAAAGTGACAATGGTGAATCACAAGTAATGAAAAAAATTGGAATTATAGGACTAGGAATGCTTGGGAGTGCAGTTGCATCACATTTAGTAGATTCAGGGTTTATTGTAACAGCATATAATAGAACAAATGATAAAACATTGCAATTAAAAGAAAAGGGGGTAAAGATAGTATCATCTCCAAAAGAGGTTGCAAAAAATTCAGAGCTAGTTATAATAATAGTAAGAAATGCAGAAGCTGTCAAAAAAATATCATTTGGAAGTGACGGTATCGTTAAAGGAAATCATGACAAACTAATTGTTGCAGATATGAGTACAATTGATCCATTAGAGTCCAAAAATATTTCAAAAAGGTTTCAAGAATACAACATCAATAAACTGGACATACCAGTTATGGGAGGACCAAATGTTGCGATCAAAGGTCATTTGGTCATGATGATATCAGGAAATAAAAAAAGTTTTGAAAAATGTAAAAAAAGTTTTGAAAAAATTGCAAATAAAATTTTTTTCTTAGGAGAAAACGAAGTAGCACATACAATCAAGTTAGCTATGAATCTACAGATCACAATGCTTGCGCTTGCATTATCTGAAGGAATCATACTGGTTAAAAAAGCAAATGTAGACCCAAAAATATTTCTAGAGATTTTAAACTCTACATATTTCAAAACAGGTATGAGTGAAAATAAAGCGTACAAGATGATAGATGGAAAATATGATGTGACATTTACACTTGCAAATCTTAAAAAAGACATAAGTACAATGACAGATGCGGCCAAATCATTAGATGTTAAATTGCCAATGATCAAAAAAGCAGAGCAGATCTATGAAAATGCAGTAAAAGCAGGATTTGGGGATATGGATTATACAAGTATTATAGAATATATCAAAAAGATCAATAATGTAAAATAAATCAAGATCACGAGTGGAATTCAACAAAAATTCTATAAGTTACTAATTCTATAGTATAGTATGAGATTAAAAGACAAAGTAACCATCGTTACAGGAGCATCCAGTGATATTGGTAAAGGAATTGTAAGGAGGTTTACAGAAGAGGGATCCAAAGTAGTTCTAATTGCAAGGAATTTAGAAGAATTGGAAAAAACAAGAAAAGAGGTTGGAAAAGAAGCACTAACAGCATCAATTTCATGTGACTTGACTGATGAATCTCAAACATTGCAGGCAGTTAATCAGATCATGGACACATATGGAAAAATTGACATTTTAATAAATAATGCAGGGATAATTAATGATCCCATACACTTTCATGAAATGAAAAATTCTGAAATAAAAAAACTCATAGATGTCAATTTGTTAGGAGTGTTTAATATGACAAAAGCAGTTATTCCAAAAATGTCAGATGTTAAAAAGGGTGTCATTGTAAACATAGGATCTATTTCAAGTGAACGTGCAATCCCGAGAGTTCATTTGGCAGTATATTCATCAACGAAAGCAGCAATCGTAATGTTTACAAAATCAATTGCAGTGGAATATGCAAGAAAAAATATTAGATGTAATTGTGTAAATCCAGGAATCATTAATTCTGGAATGATAAAATCGTACCTTGATGATCCTCAAGCTAGAAAAGTTCTTGAAGAAAGATTACCACTTGCAAGAATAGGGGAACCAGCAGATGTAGCAAATGCAGTTCTATATTTAGCATCAGATGAAGCAAATTGGGTTACAGGGACTGTGTTAAATGTAGATGGTGGAAAAACAGCTTCAGAAGGATGATGAGTATTTTTCAAAAACTAAATTTGACAACAAGTGTAATACAAATGTGGGTTCATGAATAATACCTTGTAATAATAGTCCTTCCAAGATCGTATGGTATCTTTAAGGTAATATTTGATATATCACTATCTAAGATAATGCATCCAAATACAAATTCATCAATTATGGAATCGTGATGTATAACACTAGATAAAACAGATATAGTAGAATTTAGTTTGAAACTTTTTACAATTGCAAGCACACATTTACTTTTCTTCTCAAGAGGAAGAGATCTCATCATTATCTTTACCTAAATATGCCTTGTAGCTTAGACTGGTAACTACCATGATAATTCCAGTTATTGCAGACCACAGAGTAAAAGATAGTAATTCAGATTCATCCATATGGAGTTATGGTTTACTTAGCATCTAAAGTTTAGGATTGAAAATCTCAAATAGATGGAATTCAGAGTTTGAAACATCTAAATAGATTTAATGATAAACAGGATTATGCCTGAATTGATATGCCCTGACTGTGGAAAACGTCTATTTCACGAAAATGAGACCACATTAAAGATAGAAGAGACAATCCATTCAAAGTTTTGCAGAAAAAGCGAAGGTAAAACTCATAGCTATATGCACAGAGATCCTTCACATATGGAAACTTTTGATTCTGAAAGAGAAAATGACAGTGAGGGTAATCCAGTATTGAAAAAATAACATTCACCAAACCTCAAAATTATATCCTAGATAATTTTGATTTAGATTAATTGTCAGAAGAATATCATTATGATTTAGTAATTGTCGGGGCAGGGCCAGCAGGATCATCAGCAGCTTTTGCAGCCGCTAAAGATGGAGTAAAAGTTGCCTTACTTGAAAAGGAAGATGCGATTGCAGAAACTGTTAGAACAAGCGGTGTAACTTGGATTCAAAATATCAAAGAATTTGGAATACCAGATGATTGTTATAATCCAATCAAAAATTTTTCATTTTGTTCTCCAAATAATGAAGTAACCATTAGTGATTCAATTCCAAGAGCTGCAGTATTAGATGTAAGAAAAACATACAGATGGTTAGCACATGAAGCAGAGAAATTAGGGGTCGATATTTTTGTCAAGACCAACATTAATGCAGTAATTAAAAATGATAATGGGGATATCCAAGGAGTTAAAGGTTCAAGTCCTAAAGGAAGAACGATTTTTTATTCCAAAGTGGTGATTGATGCTACGGGGTTTACTTCAATAGTGAGTAAGGCAATGGGTTTTGTAACGCAGTGGAAGAGATTTGGTGCTGGAGCAGAATATGAAGTAAAAGCAGAGAATGTAGATCCAAATACATGGTATCTAATGGTGGGAGAACAATATTCACCTGCAGGATATGCATGGATTTTTCCATTAGGAAACAATATTGTAAGAATTGGGGTAGGCGTAGGAAAACCAGAATCAAATGTAGACCCTACTCAAAGACTTAAAGTCTTGATGGATAAAAAAATAGGACCTATAAAAAAATTAGGAAAGATAACTCCGATAGAATTTCATTATGGTCTAATTCCAAATGATGGATTGTCAAGGAAAACAGTTTTTAATAATCTAATTTTAGTTGGGGATTCAGCTGGACAAGCAAATCCACTTGTATTAGAAGGAATTAGATACGCAATAAAATACGGGAGAGTAGCAGGAAAAATATCAGCAAATGCGATAAAATCTGGAAAAACAGATGAAAAAGCACTTTACCCATATGAAGTAATTTGGCGAAAAGAAATTGAGTCAAAAATTAATTCAGCAGGAAAAGTTCAGGATAGATGGATAAAGTTGACAGATAGTGATTGGGATAAAGAATTAAACATAATAAAAGAATTAAAACCAGAAGAATTTATTGATTTCATTAAAGCAGAGTTTGGATTAACAAACATGGTTAAGTTGGCAACGCATCATCCAAAACTTGCAGTTAGACAATTATTCAATCTAGTTAAAGGAAGATAGTTAACAAACATCAATGGGGCAACGATAACATCTAGATATTGTATATGATTCACATAGATACCAGATCCAAATACGTGTTATAACACTTCATTAAACAATCTGGACTAAGAATGTATTTTTTTATCATATTAAGACGTGATCCATCAAATGAAAACTATTGAATTTGGTTTTTGACAGTATGAATAATTAATCTAGTAAGACGTGTAAATTAAGATATATTGTTACGGAGGATAAATACATATGATTTACAAATTATTCTGTTTAGTCTTATGCATTGAGAGTGTTTAGACTTATCAACTAATTTATCACCACAATATAGAGATGATTCATCAGATAATTCATTTCAAAACCAATTATTGAAAGTTAGATACAAGAAACACATGGAAGTTGTTCATCTCAAAGATCATAAAGCCGAAGATTATATTGGAAATAAAAAATATAGTGAATATGGACAAGGTTAGAAAAACTTTTGACAAATGGGCTGAAAATGGAAGGGCTGAATTAATGGAAGTAGAACATAGAGATAGTGTTCTAAAGTTTTTACAAAAAATACCATTTGATAAACCATTTACATTTCTAGATGTCGGATGTGGAAATGGATGGGTGGTAAGAAAAATAGTAAATAAAAAAAATTGTAAAAAAGCTATTGGGATCGATAAAAGTAGAAAAATGATCATTCAGGCTAGGAAAAAAATAGTAAATAAAAAAGAAGAGTTCATCCACACAGATATTGAATCTATGAAATATAAAGGAAAATTTGATTTTATTTTTTCAATGGAATCACTATATTATACAGATTCAATTGACACAGCATTAAAAAAAATATTTAAATTATTAAAACCAGGTGGACAATTTTTTTGTGGGACTGATTTTTACACAGATAACAAGGCAACTGCAAAATGGGCAAAGATGATGAAAATTAAGATGCATTTACATTCAAAAAAAGAGTGGAAATTATTTTTTCAGAATGCAGGATTTAGAGTAAGCACCAAGAACATTAGAGATTTGAAGAATAGAAAAAAATGGAAACGTGAATTTGGGACTTTATTCATAATAGGTACAAAACCGGCAAAGTAATATTCAAATCCGATTAATGAATTGATCAAAGTGTGTGAGCTGGAGCACGAAATGCTGCCACGGCAGAGGAAACTCCTCCCTCCCTACAGGAAATGTGATTTGGAGATAAATAATCAGAGATGATTGGCAACGGAGCAGAAAAGAATCCAATATGGCGCACAATGATGGCAAAACCTGAGATTTCCATAAAAGGAATGAAAAAAGCCGACCCACATGGAGCAAGGCCAAACAGAACTCAAAGTACCTGTACTAAGTTCAGGTAGGCTGCAAAGCGAAATATCGTGAAAACAGAAGGAGGGTTACTCCCAGCACACATAACTTTTTTTAAAAAATCCAGAGTCTAACTCATGGAACGAACTTGTTCTTTACATAAGTCAGCACTACATCTACAAGTTCCGTCACAAAGACAAGACCCATGCATTACACAGTCGCATTCTGAACCTATCTCTGCAGATGCAGCACAACCACATGCAGCTTCATCTTCAGTAGAAGGAGTTGTAGTTTGTGGGGGTGGGCTTTGTTGTGTGGATGTTTCATAGACATTTCGTGTTTGTTGATAATCAGACTCATCCCTTAATTGAGCTTCACCTCTGTTAGTTTGATAACCACCAGCTGATGCACTAGTTTGATATCCTACCAACCTATTAGGATCAATTCCTTGTTGACCTTGTTTCTCATTTTTCAATGATCTGCTACTTACAAAAAAGAATGCAATTCCAGCAACAGCTGCAAGTCCTGCCATTCCATAAACAATCATAACTGGAAAGTCGCCAGTAGATGTTGTAGCATAACCTGCTGGAGGAGTTGGGGTTATACCGGCAATTTCTACACCATCTAAGATATCTAATGCACCAAAACCAATTGCAGCCAAGTTTCCTTGATCTGCAGACTGTACTGTTCTAATAGTATATTTTTCATCAGCATTAATTTCGGCTGTAAAGATTCGTTCAACTTGTCTTCCTTCGCGGATACTGCTTTCACCCATAGTCCAGCTAGATACAACAAAACCAGATATTTCTTCATCTAAACCAAATGTTCCAGCATCCACGTTGATTCCTGTAGGATCAAATAAGAAATGCCAGTTAGTTAAAGGCTGTTGTGCAATAAAATCAGCGTTAATCATATTTTTACTTAAAATTTCTTCGGCATCAGTACCAATTACTGTATTGTATATCAAAGGTTCTTCTACTTTGAGCATGTTAATTGGGTGGTTAATATCTACACCATCAATTTCAATTTGTTGATTTGTAGATAGTCCTCTCCACCCTAAATCAACTAGTGTTCGACTTTGATCTTTGGTGATTACATAATCAACCAGAGTTCCTTTGAGAATTACTTTATAATCAATAGAAGTGTTAATTGTTCTACCTTTAAGATGAATATCATACAAGACATTAAGATCAGAAATTCTTGCTTGACTTCCAGCATCAGCAATATTTTCATTTAATCTTTTCATTAAGTCCCGAACACCAGGATTTGAAAGGTCTGCAGTACCACTAAGAGTCCAGGTTTTTTCATGTAACTCATCATATAATTGACCACCGTTTGGATATTCAATGAAGATTGTCTTTTGATAATTCATTGAAAATGGTGATGTATCACTATTAGGGTTAATTCTAGCATCTAATTGGGCAGCCCACACAGATGTACTTGTACCCACTACTAAAAGAGTTGCAAGTAAAACTGTTACAATTACAGCCTTAGACACAAACAAAATTCTGAAAATTACAGTAATAAACTTATCCTAATTATCTAGATCGGTATTTTTTGAAAAAGTAATATGGAGTATTGTTTAGAATATTTTTGGTTTTAGAGGAAATGATATGATTACAGTCTTAGCAGGAGGAACAGGTTCAGTCAAATTAGTCAGAGGACTAGTAGCCCAAGAATCCAAAATAAACGTAATTAGTAATGTTGGAGACAATTATTGGCTGTATGGACTCTATGTATGTCCAGATATAGACACCATTGTTTACGGGTTAGCAGATTTACTCGATCAGGAACGAGGATGGGGAATGAAAAAAGATACATTCAATTTTTTGCGACAGATGGAAGTTTTTGGAGAAGAGACATGGTTCAGAATTGGAGATAGAGATGCTGCAACTCATCTCATAAGAACTAACATGTTAAAGAATGGTAAGAATCTTAGCGACATAACAAAATGGATATGTGAAAAATTTGCAGTTAGTGCAAACATTATTCCAGTAACAGATAACAGTATTGAAACAAGAATAACTACAGACAAAGGAGAATTACATTTACAAGAATATTGGGTCAAGCATAGAGGGAAAGATCCAGTATTAGGAATTCAATATATCGGCGCAGATAAAGCTCGCCCAAATCCTGAAGCTGTAAATGCAATACATGATGCAGATATGATAATCATAGCTCCAGGAAATCCATTAACATCAATAGGTCCAATGCTTCAGATCAAAGGAATCAGAAAGGAATTATCAAAAATAAAGAAAAAAGTTGTTGCAATAAGTCCGTTAATTGGAGATGACGCAATCAGTGGACCTGCAGCTAAATATATGCAAGCAGCAGGAATAGAATCAAGTGCATATGGTTTGGCAAAGATGTATTCTGATGTTTGTTCAAACATTATTGTTGATGTAAAAGATAGAATGTTAATAAAAAAAATTCAGAGTTTAGATATGAAGGTTTTTGAGACAAAAATTACTATGAAAAATAAACTGGCCGAAGAAGCATTAGCCAATTTCATCTTAAAACAAGTACACGTATAACTTGAAAATAGCCGCAATTATTCCTGTAAAGACATTCTCTAATGCTAAAACACGTTTAGATATACATCCACAAAAAATTGAGGATTTATGTAAAGTTATGTTAGAGGAAATTTTGCATACAATTTCAATATCACCGCAAATTGAAAAAACAATTATGGTGACAAAAGAAGAAAAAGCAATAGAAATTGGAAAAAAATTTAACACGGTAAATATCATTGATGAAAAAGAAAAAAGTGTTAATGAGGCAGTTGCACTTGCAGATAAATACCTTTTAGAAAATGATTTTCATGCCTCAATTGTATTTCCTCAAGACATACCATACATCAAAACTCAAGATATTGATTTTATGTTAAACTACAAATCACCACCAAATTTTGCAATTATTGTTCCTTCAAGAAGATTTGATGGGACAAATGCTCTTGCAAGAATGCCTATAGATTTAATGGAGACACATTATGATGAAGATAGTTATAAAATCCACATGAATAAAGCCAAAGAGCATACACTGAATGTTGCAATGGTTTTTGTAAAAAGAATAATGTGGGATGTAGATAATAATGAAGATTTAGAATTTCTTTTAGAACAAAAAGAAAAACCAGAGATTGCAGAAAAAATTAGAAAAATATTAGATTCAAAATAAAATAGAAGCAAAGAGATTGAATGTTATAGGATCAAGTATTCCATCAGATTTTATATTATCTGTAGCAGTGCTAACCTCCAAATAATACAAATTACAAAATTAAATGAAAAGAACAATAACATTAAGATATTCATCAATACAGATAATCTTCCAAAGAATTACCGACCAAAAAACATCGTATCCAGAAGAAATCCGGTGTTTGTTATATCACGATACTGATGAATTATTGTACTCTACAAATAGATGAATGTTTGATTATTTGTACAGTCAAAACTCGTATAGATTTTAATATGACAAAACGCCTTTGATGAAATAGATATCAATGTCTGAATCAACTGAAAAAAAATTAAATGCAACTGGATTATTTTGTCCTGAACCTGTATTCCGAACAAAGATCGAAATTGAAAGAATGCAAGTTGGAGAGACATTAACCGTGTCTGCAGATGATCCTGCAGCTGAAGATGACATATCCAGATGGGTCACAAGAAATGGTCACGAATTAGTCAACATGTCTAAAGATGGAGATGTTGTTACTTTTCAGATTAAAAAGGTGAAATAACCAAAAATCATGACTGCTGTCAATGATACAGAGGTACTAAATCGGGTTGGCAATACCCCACTTGTTAAATTAAATTCTCTTTCTCATGATAACATAGAATATTTTGCAAAATTGGAAGGTCACAATCCATTTGGTTCTGTAAAAGACAGAGCAGCGTATTGGATGATCAAAGATGGTGAAGAAAAAGGAATTTTAAAAAAAGGAAAAAGCATAATAATTGAACCGACTTCTGGAAATACTGGGATTGCACTAACTGGAATTGCAAAGTTATTAGGTTATAAAGTTGAGATAGTTATTCCAGAAAAAGCTAGTAATGAAACTAAGACCATCATTAGAAATCTGGGTGCTAAAATCTTTGAAACTAGTGATGATCTATGTCCAAAAGTGGGATCTGGGACTGACCAAAGTATTGCACTTGCAACATCCATTGCATCATCTAGACCGGATACGTATTACTCACCAAACCAGTATGCAAATGAGGCAAATTTTATTGGACATTATAAAGGAACAGGCCCTGAAATTTGGAAACAGACGAACGGTAAAGTGACTCATTTCTTTACGGGTGTTGGCACGGGTGGCACAATTACTGGAATTGGAACTTTTCTTAAAGAAAAAAATCCCAATGTTAAGATCATTGGTTGTCAACCACAACAGAATCATTTGATTCAGGGGTGGAGAAATTTTGAAGAATCTGCTAAACCAGATTTATTTCTAAAAAGAGAAAAGATTGTAGATGATTGGGTTTCAGTAGACAACAATGAAGCATTTTCAGTGATAAGAGAAATCTTTGCAAGAGATAAATTGTTAATTAGTCCATCCTCAGCAGCAGTTTATGCGTGTATGAAAAAATATCCCATTGAAGGAAACAGATGTGCGGTAGGGATATTTGCAGATGATGGAAGAAAATTCAAAAGTGTTTACACATCTCAAAACATTATGAGTGAGGAAGAATTTGATAATTCTCTAAAAGATGCCAAGTACATGTCAGAATTAGCTTACTGATTAGAATCCATCATTTTCTTTAAATTTGTCTCATAAAACTCTCTGAACAAAGAATTCATATCCATTTCATGTTTCAAACATTTGTTACTGTGTTCAATAATTTCATTTTTAATTTTTCTACTCCACTGACTTTGTTGTTTATCCTTTGGATCTATGATTGACGGATTTTCCTTAATTTTTTCCATAATTTCTATCAAAACTAATGCTAATTGACGAAATTTACTTGTACGTAATAGAAACATTTGTGATTCTTCTATATTCACTAAATTCATCATTGCATAGACTTGATTGTAATATTCTAATGCTTTTTTATAATATTTTTTAAAATCATCAATTCTTTTTTGCCAGTAATTTTTGGATGTTTTTTCCTCTATTTTGTAACTGAATTGAATTTCACTTAGGTTCATCCCTAATTTTGTAAGTTTTTCATCGAATTCCATTACGGATTTTTTGATATTTTCCGGATCTCGACTCATAACATTTGTTTGATTAATTAGAATAAAGAGTTTAAGTGATGAGTTCCTTCCATGTGTCTTTAGATTTTTTGGAATAGATCATAATACATTCTTCACAAAATGAATCCCATTCACTAATGTCTAACTTTTCAAAAAATTCTAAAGGCCACTTGTACGTTGGCAACATTCTATATTGAAATTGTTGGATTGTGTAGATGTCTTTCTTGTGAAATTTATTCAAGCATCTTTTACATTGAGCAATTTTCATTACTGTTTATCGGTACTTTCTGTTAGATACTTATCTACATCTATTGCCGCCATACAACCAAATCCTGCAGCTGTAATTGCTTGTCTATAAATTCTATCATGTACATCTCCAGCTGCAAAAACTCCTTCTATGTTTGTATATGTCTTATTTTTTAAAACAACATAACCTTCATCGTCTAACTCAATTTGGCTTTTGAATAACTTTGTGTTTGGTTCATGTCCAATTGCAACAAATAAACCTCCAGCATCAAGTGTTTTCTCTTCACCTGTTTTTAGATTTTTTATAATTACTTGTTGCATTTTTTGATCCCCTTTGATATCTGTAACGGCTGAATCCCAATGAAATTTGATTTTATTATTGTTAAATGCTCTTTCTTGCATTACTTTACTTGCGCGTAATTCACCTCTACGATGTATTAGATGAACAATCGTTGCAAATTTTGTTAGGAATGTTGCTTCTTCAATAGCTGAATCACCTCCACCTACAACTACAATTTCTTGATTTCTAAAAAACGGACCATCGCATGTTGCACAATATGAAACACCTTTACCTCCAAACGTCTGTTCACCTTCTAGTCCTAATTTTCTAGGATTTGCACCTGTTGCTATTATCACTGCTCGTGCTTCGTATTCTTCTGATGCTGTTAAAACTTTGAATGGGGCTCGTCTCAAATCAACATTTACTACTTCATCATCAATAATGGTTGTTCCCATTCTTTGAGATTGCTTTCGCATGTCTATCATCAAATCTGGACCCATTATTCCATTTTCAAAACCAGGGTAATTCTCGACCTCCGTTGTATTAACTAACTGGCCTCCTGGAAGTAATCCAGATAAAATTAGTGTATCATAGCCTGCTCTTGAACAGTAAATTCCAGCAGTGTATCCTGAAGGCCCTGCACCAATTATCACTACATCAAATTTTGTTTTACTTTTGTCAGGTGTTTTGGGTTTATCATCGTTTGTTTCTAATACTGTTGCACCAGCATCTGCGGCCATCATGGTGATAGCCCTACTAATTTCAATAATTTAAGTGAATATCTCTTTTGATTACTTGTTTTTCATTCTCAAAAGTATCTGATCACAGATTCTACGCATTTCAGAATCTGATCCTACACTAGATATTTTTACAATATCTGTAGTTGTTACGATTCCAACAATCTGATCGTTTTCTTTGACAGGAAGTTTGTGAATTTGCTTTTCTTTCATTAATTCAGATGCTTCCCAAACTGTTTCTTCAGAATCAATTGTGATTAATGGAGACGACATTACTTCTGAAATTGCGGTGAACAACGGTCTTCCCTCCGCAGCCACTTTAGTAACAAAGTCTCTCTCGGTAATAATTCCAACTGGATTTTTATTGTGTAAGATTATCACACAACCTACTTTTAGATTCTTCATTTTTTCTGCAGCTTCCTGTAATGAAACAGTTCCATCCAGAGTTAACACATTTTTACTCATTATTTGATTTACAAAGGTACTGTTCATGCCATGATACATTTTTTTCAATTATATGATATCAATTCTAAATTATCAAAATTGAAAATCAATCTAGATAATCACAATAGCCTTAAAATCCAAAAGACATTGACATAATTTGTGAGAATTAAGACTAAGAAAATACTTGTTCCACTTGATGGCTCAAAAAACTCACTTCGTGGTTTAGATATGGCCATTCATATTGCAAGGCAATCTCAAGGAACCATAACTGCATTAGCAGTAAAATCAGTACCTGGAATACATGCAATTCATCCTCTTGGGTTTCTTGACTTCAATTCCATGACAGAAGTAAAAAAAATCCTTGAAGATGCAAAAGGTAAGGCAGCACAAAGAGGAATTCAATTAACTGGGAAAGCAATATCAGGAGATCCAGGATACGACATTGCTCGATTTGCAAATAATTCTAAAAATGGTATCGATTTGGTGGTTATTGGTGCACGTGGACTTGGCTCCGCTAAAGAGATCTTCTTAGGAAGTGTTTCTAATTATGTATTACACAAATCCAAAAAGCCTATTTTAATTGTAAAATAGAGACTTTATAACTATTGATCAGTTTATTTTTTGTCTTAATACACTTCTATTCAGCCAATATATTGACAATGTCTGATTTGGTTACAATTCCCACAAGTTTTGATTTATGTACTACCGGAAGTCCGCTAATATCATATTTTATCATAAGTGTTATTGCAAGTTTTACATCTTTGTTCATTTCTATTGAAATTAGATTTGATGACATTATGTCTGTGGCATGAAACGGAAATAGATAACTCATTTGATTTGAATGTATTTCTTTTAAACCTTTTTTGAATTTATATTCTTGTACTTCTTTTGGATCTGCTGATTCTGCAATCCATTGTGGAATTTTTGCAGGAACAAAATCTCTGAAGGTGATTACTCCTATGGGTTTCTGATTTCTTTTTATGATTACTCTTGAAATTCCATATTTTATCAATAAACTTTCAACATGTAATATAGGATCACTTGGTTCTGCAGTAACCACTTCCTTTTTCATTATTTTAGAAATTTTTATTTGTGTTGACTCTTTTATGAGAAATGCTTTTACAAGATCTGTCTCTGTTACAATCCCATCAAATGTTTTATCATTATTCATAATAATTATTAGACTAATTCGATGTTTTTTCATCATTTTTGCACATTCTTGAACTGAATTTTCCTTAGTTAGTGTAAATAATTTTTTTTGAATGAATTCTTTTGCTTTTACCGAGTCAATTGGTTTTGTTCCTAATTCATAAATTTTTTTGGCAATATCTCTCTCAGTTATTACTCCCAATGGGAACTTCTTGTCCAAAATTATTACTCGTTTTGTCTTGTTTTTTAGTAAGATTTCTCTTACTTTCATAAGAGTTATGTTTGAATTTACTGTGATTGGTTTTGATATTAATTTGGATAGTTTTAAATTTTTTACATCCACAGATTTACTTTATCATGTTAATTTCATAAATATGTCTCTGATGATGTCACTGTTGAAAACCATGTTTGATAATTATTGAAAGAATAATTACTTCCAACACAGATGGTTTGAATGTGAATAAATCTCAAAACAATATTCAGAGAAAGGAGTATTGAAAATTATGTTTAAGAATATTCTTGTGCCTTTTGATCTATCTAGTCAATCTACAAGAGCCTTTAAAGTAGCAGTAGATGTTGCAAAAAAATATAATTCTAAAATTGTAATACTGACATGTGTTGAAGGTGATGCGTGGCATCACAAATATTATGACGCAAAAGATGATTCCGAATTAATTAAAAAACAAGAGAAGGTTTCAAAAAAGTATCTCGAAAAACTGGAATTAATTGCAATTAAAAATAAAGTCTCTATTACTTCCAATATTATTGCCTCAAAATCAGTGATTAAAGATATTGTTACATTTGCAAAATCTCGCAAGCATGATCTTGTTGTGATTGGCTCTCATGGGAGAACTGGTTTCGATAAGCTGCTTTTAGGCAGTGTTGCAAATGGTGTATCGCAAAAAATAAGATGTCCTGTACTTATTGTAAAGTAAACCTTTGTGATATAATTGATTTCAATTATAGGTAGCGGTCGAGTCGGAACTTCTATTGCATTTTTATGTATGTCTCATGTTTTAGACAATGTTTTACTAGTTAACCGTAATGAAAACAAAGCAATTGGGGAATCATTAGATATTTCTAATACGATTCCGTTTAATTCCGAGTTCTCCATTCAAGGAACATCAGATTATTCTAAAATCATGGGTTCTAATATTATCATAATCACCGCAAGCACTGGGGCATATCAAAATAATAGATATGAAAATACTATATCTCAGGCAACCACCATTAAAGATATTGCAAAAAAAATAAAACTATACTGTCCAGACGCCATTGTTTTAGTGATTTCAAATCCTCTTGATGTTTTAACATATGTTTTTCAAAAGGAAACTTTGTTTTCCAGATTCAAAGTAATTGGAATTGCTTCCAGTCTGGATTCAAGCAGATTTAGATACTTAATCTCAGAAAAATTTTCCATACCACAATCCTTTATTTCTAACGCGTTGGTTCTTGGCGAGCATGGTGACTCCATGGTTCCCATATTCTCAGGCGTTTCTGTTGATGGTAGTAAGTTGTCTTCTATACTTGACGTTAATGAAAAAATCACCATGACCAACAACATTCGAAACTATTGGAAAAGACTAAGAGCATATAAAAGCCGTTCTCAGTTTGGCATTGCCAAACAAACCTATGACGTAGTAGAAGCTATTCATAACTTAAAAGAAATTACCATACCTGCTTCTATCGTTCTTGAAGGAGAATATGGTGAGAGTGATGTAGCAATGGGAGTGCCTGTTAAAATCAATAAAAACGGTGTTTCTGAAATTCAAACTCTTGATCTTAATGAATCTGAATCAATATTATTAAAAGAATCATCACATATAATCAAAGATCAGTTAAGATCTGTTTTTTCTAATTTTTGAACCCATCTAATATTTGCTGATGTACATCACAAAAAAAATTATTTTCGATTTGAGTGCGAAAAAGATCTTTTTGCCAATGTGCGTTATATAATCTACAATCTGAATTATCACAAAAGGCATTACCTGTTTCATAATACATGATTGCTTGTAAAATATATCCCTCTACAATTTTAAATAATCTTGAATCATGATATTCTAAGAACTCTCCTCGGTATTTTTTCTTTAATTCTTCAATTTTTTCATCAGAGAAATTTGTTAGTAATTCCAAATAGTACTTTTTTGGTTTTGCAGGCGCCTCTATTATTCCAGTAGTAGAAATAATTGCAGGGTTGGATCCTATTAATGCTCGTGCATGATATCTAAAATCGCCATCATCAAATGTACATATGAGCTTATTTGTAAAAATAATATGCAATATGTCAGCATTATTCTCAGTTATTGGAATGAAATCAATAATTTTTTTACAAAATTCAAAGCCATCATATAATATCTTTAGATCATTTTCTGACATGTCCGTGTTATCACTTTCAATTTTTATTTCTTCAATTGTTGGTATATGTTTTTGAAATGGATTTTTTAAATCAAATATTCTGACACTTGCAATATTCTTAGATCGTTTTTTATCATTATGTTTGAAGAAATTATCCCTTATCTCCACTAATACTGGAAATGTATTTGTAATAAATTTCTGTAATTCTTTTATTTGAATTTCAGGAACAGTTGGCTCATCATAAAGAATAATTTTTGAAATTTTCAACAAGAAGGATATTGATTCAATAGCTTATCTTTCTAACTCTTTGATTTTTGCTGCCGTAATCTCAGCTGCTTTTTTTCCAGAATACAACATCGAACCAAATGTAGGTCCCATTCTAGCCAATCCGTGAGTTTCAGTAACTGACATTCCTGCTGCAACTAATCCGGGGTAAACTTCACCTGTTTTATGTACAACATGTTCTTCACCATCATTAACATGCATTGGTTCCATTCCTTTCCATTTTGTCAGGCCTCTATCAACTAGTCTCTTCACAGCCACAGAGTCATGACCTGAAGCATCAATAATCATTTTAGCTTCAAGTGCAACTGGATCAACACAGGTAATATTACGTGGTAGTGCTGAAACGGGCATCCAATTAACAACAATTCCTGTCACTCTACCATTTTTTAATACCAAATCATCAAATTTTGTAAGTTGAAGAAATTTTACACCTGCATCACAAGCTGCTGCAATTAATTTTGATACGGCATGAGGTCCAGGCGTTAAGTATAATCCATCTGCAACTTTTTTGTACGGTATACCTAATTCATCCCAAAATTTTTGCGCAGGTTCTCTTACAGTTACTGGATTCATCATATATCCACCTAACCAATAACCTCCTCCCAGATAGTTATTTTGTTCAATGACAAGAACTTTGAAACCCATATTAGAAAGGTCTCTGCTTGCAGTTAACCCTGCAGGTCCTGCACCAATTATGATGACATCGGAGTCTGCTCTATCAATTAATACCTCATGAAATTCGTTTGCTATTGCACGTGTAATTTCGACTTCACGTACATCTGTAAATATTTTAGATGATTGCTCTGCAATGGTTACTTTTTGCATGGCGTTGTTTCCTTTCGTGAACAATTAATACTTTCCCACAACTTTTTTTAAAAAAAATTAGGTCACACTAATAATTTTGATTACTCATGATGTGTAAGAATAGGAAAATTATGTACTTTGATGAAATTATTTCTCCTAAAATACCCAAATATCAAAAATTTATAACCAAACTAAAAGAAATTTCATTGTATTGACGTCATCTGATCTTAAACAATATACACCAGATTCCACCAAACCCAAAATTAATTGGGCTAGAATTGAGGAAGCTGACAATTTTGCTAAAACTGTAAAACTGTTCCGCCAAGGAAAATATGATGAGGCTAGTTTTAGACGATTTAGACTTCAACATGGAGCATATGGTACCAGAATGACTGGGGATTATGCGATGGTCAGAATAAAACTACCTGCAGGGGAAATTTATCCAAATCAATTTGAAAAAATATCTCAACTCAGCGAACAGTATTCTATAGGCAGTGCACATTTTTCAACTAGAGAAAACATTCAACTTCATTGGGTAATTCTTGAGGATGTTTCAGAAATTTTTAGAGGCCTGTCTGAAGTAGGATTAACATCAAGAGAAGCATGTGGTAACTCTGTTAGAAATGTAATGTGCAGTCCATTATCAGGTGTTTGTACTAACGAAGAATTTGATTCAACTCCGTATGCACTTGCAACTGCAAGGTTCTTTTTAAGAAATCCAATGGCCCAAAACCTTCCACGTAAATTCAAATTTAATTTTACATGTTGTGAAAAACATGGGATGGTGAGAATGGTCGATGTAGGGTTAATTCCACAAATTCGAAATATTGATGGTTCATCCCAACGTGGTTTTAAGATATTTCTTGGGGGTGGACTGGGAAACAAATCTTATGTTGGACATCAATTGGAGGAATTTACTCCTGATGAAGATTTACTTTATACTTCTATTGCTGTAATGAGGATATTTGATAGGTTAGGAGATAGGAAAAATCTTGCAAGAAATAGAATGCGCTATCTGGTAAATGATATGGGATGGGAAAAATTTCAAAACCTTGTTTTCAAAGAACGTGCGGTGGTAAGAGCTACTCAATCCATAATAACTCAACTAGATGTTGACCTCACTCCAGATAAAATCAAACGACCGATTAGAATTTCTGATGAGAGTGGCGCACCCACACCAGACGGATTTGCTAGATGGGTAAAAACAAACACTGTTAAACAATCTCAAACTGATTACTGTTCTGTATTTATCACTCTAGAAGCAGGAGATATCACTGCAAGTCAACTTAATGCATTAGCTGATATTATTCGTGAATTTTCATCTGAGGGAAAGGCGAGATGTGGGTTTGTACAAAATGTTGCATTGCGATATGTTCATGAGGACGACTTACCACGCCTATATTCTAAACTACTTGAAGTTGGGCTAGCAAAATCGGGTGCATTAACCATGACGGCCCCTATTGGATGTTCTGGAACTACTTCATGTAATCTTGCTCTGACAAATTCTCACAGACTAGCAAAAGAAATTCAAAGAAAGTTTCTTGAACTAAAACTTGATGAAGATAACGATCTAAGTGATTCATCCATTAAGATTAGTGGGTGTCCTAATTCTTGCGGGCAACATGGAATTGCAACTATAGGATTCTTTGGCGGAGGGGGTCGTGTTGGGAAAGACATGTATCCAAATTATCAAATGTCTTTAGGCGGACGTTCTGACGGCGATACTATGTTGGGTGTAACATGTATTAGAGTTCCTGCAAAAAGAGTGATACCTGTAATTCTAAAAATTATTGAAACATTCAAACAAAACAAGAAAGATGATGATACTCTAAAATCATGGATTCATAGAATTATAAATGGAAATGAAGATTCGGCTATAAAATCCATTAATGATATTAAAAAAATATTGGAGCCACTGATCATTCCACCTACAAAAGAAAACGATCCGGACTTTTATCTGGACTATGGTAGCGATACAAGTTATCATACAAAAACCGGAAAGGGTGAATGTGCTGCTTGACAGAATCAGGCAAAATCACAACAGATGTTGATTCTTTACGATCAGAAATTAGAGATAAAAGTGTGAGAGTAATTGATGTTAGAAGAGAAGGAGATTACAAACAAAGTCATATCCCTACTTCTGTAAATTTACCTTTAGCAACTCTCTTATCTGATGATAGTCCTGAACAAGTTTTAAAAATTGTAACTTCAATGGGTATTGATGATGAACTCCCAGTAGTTGTCTACGACGATACATTTGGTGCTTTGGCTTCAAGAGTTGCTTGGACATTAGAATACATAGGACATTCTAATGTAACATTGCTTGAAACTACATACAGTCATTGGAAATCCCTGGGATTAGAAACGGATTCTCAAATTCCTGACATTCAAAGTAAAGAGCATTCTATGCATTTACATCCCGAAATATTGGCCACCTCTGATTATTTAGAAAATGCAAAAACAAAAGATAATGTAATTTTAGTAGATAATCGAGAGCGATTGAATTTTCTTGAACAACATATACCAAATGCCATTAACATTCCTTATCGAACTCTGGCAACAAAAGATAAGATTTTGCGTTCCAAAGACGATATGAAAAGATTATTTGATAATCGAGGCATCACTGGGGATTCAGAGATAATCACTTACTGTGGTAGTGTGGGTACATTGTCAGGTTTGGCATACTATGCCTTGAAATCTGTAGGACTACCAAATACAAAATTATACGTTCGTTCTTTTAAGGAATGGAAAAATCTTCAGAAACCCACAGAAAAACAAGAAGATGCAAATTATTGGGATTTATCTGCAGAGTAATTAAGAGGAAATTTCATTCCGGAGTTTTTTCGTAACAGTACCTTCTATATTATCAAACAGAACCAACATCTTGTCTTTATTTTCAATCAAATAGTCTTTGCCCCTATCTTTCAATCGTATTTTCCATAATCTAATCTCTCTATGTTCATCAAAGAAATTTTCAATCATTTGTTCTCCTGATTTTGCAGGATCTATGAACACATCAAAAATCTCGATGGTTTTTTCAATGTCTTCTCCTTCAATAGATTCTTTAACGGCATGTATAGCTTGGCTTAGTTCTTTCAAATTTTTAACAGGTTTTGGTAATGTCTTTTTTGTAATTCCAAACAAACCTTTCTTTTCTTTACCAATTTTTTCTGCAACATTTGGTGCAAGATCATAAATTGGAATTTTACTTAGACCATCACGTTTTTCATTTTGAACAATTAATCCTTTTTCTAATAATTTCTTTAAAGCGTTATCTGCATCAGCTTTGTCTAAAAATGTTGTCCAAACAATTGCACCTAATGTATGATATCCTTGTCTAATAGATTCTAAAACAACAACTTCTTGAATTCTTTTGAAACCTTCTTCAATTTTCACATTCATGAAATCCTTATCTCTAATTGATTTTCTTGCATTTTTAACATCAATCTCAATTGAGCGTTTTAATGACTCTAATGATTCTGGTACTTGATTTAACAAAGATAAGAAACATGCTTGATTATACCATGCCATCCCATATGTTGGATCTGATTCTATTGCCTTCTGAACTGCATCTAATGCTTTAGAATAATTTTTCTGTTCATAATGGACTAATCCTTTTAGATTCCATGCTTCGGGATTTGTTACATCTATGTCTAAAATTCTGTCGTATATTTTCAATGCCTCACTATGATCATCAATGTGGAATCGGGCATACCCCAATTTCATCAGAGTTTCTATGTTATTAGGATCAATTCTTAATGCCTGTTCAAAAACTTCTATGGCTTCTTCAAGTTTTTCATCTGCCATTAAATTGATTCCACGTTTGAATAATTTTTTACGATTGTAATCTGAATCAACAATACTTGTCTCTTCTTTAGCGATCTTCTCTGGTTTCTCTGCTACTTTCTCTGATTTTTTTCTAAATAATTTTTTCACTAGGACAAAATGTGTTTTTATCTAGATAAATACTATCTTAATTGAGCCTAATGGCACATATCTGAAACTTGGGATGAGTTTAAGCGATCTAAATACAAAAATACTTGAAATATACACAATCGTTTGTGTCATCTCAGCCACGAATAGAAATTCAAGGACAGGCACCTTTCAAGCAATCAGGTGTCTACGAAGTCCAAATTGCAATTACTGAAAGTAAGCCTTCAGATGAGGTAATCCGAACAAAGCAATTCTCGTCTTTATGGAAAGGTAATTTTCATCTTCGGGTCAAAGAAGGGATGTTTTCTGAAACCCTTGGATCTCCATCTAATCCACTTCCTTCAGCAATTGCAAGTCTGGATAAAATTTGGATTATAGTCAATGATCAATTCTCTTCATTACATTCTGTATTTGTTGTCCCTTTAGCAAGATCATCGCCATCTCAAACAGAAACTAAATCTATCGAGGATCAACCAGTCAAGCGTTCTACGAAAACAAGTACTGAGTCTTCTCATTCCTATGGAAGTAGAGGTCCTGAAGGTCAACCTGGTCCACCAGGAGATAAAGGTCCGACTGGAGTTATTGGTCCACCAGGAGATAAAGGTCCGCAGGGTCCAATTGGTCCACCAGGAGATAAAGGTCCGCAGGGTCCAATTGGTCCACCAGGTCCAATTGGAGATAAAGGAGTTACAGGAGATAAAGGAGTTACAGGAGATAAAGGAGTTACAGGAGATAAAGGAGTTACAGGAGATAAAGGAGTTACAGGAGATAAAGGAGATAAAGGAGATAAAGGAGTTACAGGTCCAATTGGAGAGAAAGGCGATAAAGGTCCAACAGGACAAATAGGCGATAAAGGTCCAACAGGATTGAAAGGTCCAATTGGAGAGAAAGGCGATAAAGGTCCAACAGGATTATCGGGTGACAAAGGTCCAACAGGATTAAGAGGGTCTCCAGGAGAAAAAGGGGATAAAGGTCCGCAGGGAGTTATTGGTGATAAAGGTCCAACAGGATTAACAGGTCCAACAGGTGATAAAGGTTCAACAGGATTATCTGGTGTTCAAGGAGAAAAAGGGACTCAAGGTCCATCAGGTCCAATTGGGGATAAAGGCGAAAAAGGTCCAATTGGAGAGAAAGGTCTGCAGGGTCCAACAGGATTATCTGGAGATAAAGGATTAACAGGTTCCACAGGTCCAATTGGGGATAAAGGCGATAAAGGTCCGCAGGGTCCAATTGGAGAGAAAGGTCCAACAGGACAAACAGGACCTTCGGGAGAGAAAGGTCTGCAGGGTCCGCAGGGTTCTGCAGGAGCTAAAGGGTTAACAGGAGTACCAGGACCACAAGGCGAAAAAGGCGATAAAGGTCAGCAGGGTCCAATTGGAGAGAAAGGCGTTAAAGGTGCTGAAGGACCAATCGGAGAGAAAGGTTCGCAGGGAGCACAAGGTCCGCAGGGTCCTGCAGGAGCTAAAGGGTTAACAGGAGTACCAGGACCACAAGGCGAAAAAGGCGATAAAGGTCCGCAGGGTCCAATTGGAGAGAAAGGTCCAACAGGACAAACAGGACCTTCGGGAGAGAAAGGTCCGCAGGGTCCGCAGGGTCCGCAGGGAGAACGTGGTCCAACAGGACCTTCGGGAGAGAAAGGTCCGCAGGGTCCGCAGGGGATTCAAGGTCCGCAGGGAGAACGTGGTCCAACAGGTTCTATTGGGCCTAGCGGTGATCAAGGCCCAGTAGGAGGACAAGGTCCAGTAGGTCCGCCAGGTCCAAGAGGTCCGCCAGGTCCGCCAGGAGAAAAAGGTCCATCAGGTGGAATGTCTCCCGAACAAAAAGCACTTTTCAAAGATTTGTTAGAAATTCTAACAAATAAAAATATGATTTCAACGGAAGAACAAATTAAATTGATGAGTTATCTTTATTGATTTTTTCAAACAGTTTTTTTAAATTTTTTACTTGTAATGCATTATTTAGTCCCAAAAGTGAATAATTATCTTTATTTTAAAATTTTGATTTGGGTTAATATTTTTATTTTTAAAATATTCTAAAAATATTGATTTCTAAATTTAATATATTTTTTAATATATGGACTCAAAATTCCAAACAACAGTTATGATTTGAAATATCTTTAGTTGACACTAACAAAGATTTAGAAAAAGGAAAACAATTCGTCATCGATTGGACGATTGTTAATTTACTAACGATATTATCATCGTCTTTTTGCTGCTTTTCTCTTTGGAGCTGCTTTGCGTGTTGCTGCTTTTCTCTTTGGAGCTGCTTTGCGTGTTGCTGCTTTTCTCTTTGGAGCTGCTTTGCGTGTTGCTGCTTTTCTCTTTGGAGCTGCTTTGCGTGTTGCTGTTTTTCTTGCAGTAGATTTAGATGTTGATCTACGTTTAGTTGCAGCTTTTCTCTTTATAGCCATACAGAATCGGTATTTTCATTGTTTTTCAGTGGTTAAACTAAAAAAATTTACACAAATTGATTACAAATTATGAAGTAATAATTTCTTCAATTTTTTTTATGATCGTTAAAATTTCAAAATTTATTTTCAAATATACTATCTTTATCATGTAATGAGAACGATTTGAATATACATTTTAGAATTATTTTATAGTTTGTACTCATATTTAGATCTGATTAGAACAAATATTAGATCTTTTTTATTTTTATGAGGTATTAATTATCCAACTTAAATTTTTGATCTATTTCCTAATTTTTAATTAAATTATACTCCTCTTCTTTTGATAATTGTTAATACATCTTCATCTAGTAAAATGTGATTTAGACTTACTCTTTGTCCTCCAAATTTTACACTTTTACCCCAGACTAAACCATATCTAAATTCTTTTTTCAATCTTCTATGAAGTTTATTACAAATATCTTCAACCGTATCTCCTTCTCTTGCAATCAATGGCTCTTTGAAATCTGTTTCTTCTCCTTTAGGCCTCATGTAAATCCTGATAAATTTCAATTTTTCATATATTTTCTCTTTGAGTAAATCGATGTTTGTATTTGAATTTGCAGATACTTCGATTACATCTGATTTTATTTTTGTTTTCAAATCTTTTAGAAATTCTTGATCCACTAAATCAATTTTATTTAAAACTGTCAGTGCTTTTGAATAGCTTACATTTCCAGCAATATGATCTGCCAGTTGTTCTGATGTAAGATCTTCTCTTACTACTACACGCGCACTAACTAATCCATAAAGATGTAAGATGTCTTTAAGGTGCTTCTCAGTAATTTTTGTCAGTTTAACTTGTTGGGCAATTGCAATTCCACCCATAGATGCTTTTTCTATTGTGATGTTCGGAGGTAGTTGATTAAGCCTAATTCCAATATTTCCCAATTCATTTACCAAGACATCTTCATGAAAAGGTTGGAATACATCTAGTATGAGCAATACAAGATCAGCACTTCTTGCAACAGACAAAATTCTTTTTCCTAATCCCTTGCCTGTAGATGCACCTTTGATAATTCCAGGAAGATCTAAAACTTGAATTCTTGCACCTCTATACTCCATCATCCCTGGCACAACTGTAAGAGTGGTAAATTGGAAAGCCCCAACTGTAGAATTTGCACTTGTCATTTTATTTAACAGCGTAGATTTTCCAACACTAGGTAATCCAATAAACACAACTGTTGCATCGCCACTTCTTCTTACATCAAATCCATCTTGCTTAATCCCAGATTTCTTAGCTACATCAGCTTCTTGTTCTCTTTTAAGTTTAGCAATTTTTGCCTTTAACAGACCTATGTGATGCTCAGTGGCTTTATTGATCTGAGTTCTTGCCATTTCATCTTGAATGGCCTTTATCTTTTCAGGAATTCCCAATATTATTCACCAACCATAACATTCTTTTCAAATAAAACCGTATTACTTTTTTTATTTTCTTGATTCTATTAATGAGGATCATCTGAAAGTTATTTGATTGAATTAAAAATTCTGAAAATTGAACTTCTCTCATTCTTTCAAAATCCCAACAGAAAATTCTGAATTGTCTAGATTCATCTGTAAATAATACTTTTCTAGAAATTTCTTTTATACGTCCCTTTCTTACCATATTTTCAACAGTATTTCCCCACTATTGTACCTCATGTTTTGATCTTTGGTGTCTCATGAACATATCATCTTATCATTTTTTAACAGTTAATGAGCGTGAGATTATGTGAAAAAATTATTGTTATTTATTTTTATAGGATTTTTCATTATATTGTATTTTATTTTGGCTCTTTTTGTTTTACCTGAACAATTTCTTTCGACTGAACAACTAATACCACAACCATACTTGGAAGTAGATTTAAGCGAGCATGATATCTCTTTTGGGGATTCATTTAGACTAAATGTTATTTCAGAGAACAAAGGAGATTATGGTGATATTCATATTGTTTCTGTAGCATTTCCAGATCTAATTGAAATGGATGTAGTTGAAATTGCAACTTATGATTTTACACAGTCCTCTAAATACATCTCAATAGGAGATAAAATAAGTGCCAAATACAGTGGTGGGGTGGAATCAACTTTTTCTAAATACCCATCTATTGAGGCTATGACTAGGCCTACATATCCTGGAATAAAAAATCATTTGGGACTGATTATTACCCCTGAAAAATTAGGTATTTTTACAATGTATATCAAATCAATAGATATTCCACATACAAGTAATCTTTCACACTATCCTGATTCTGGATTTTTAGATCATCAAGATGAATATGTTTTAGTTTATTCAGTAAACGTAAACCCATAATATCCTATAAATGCTGATTATATTCATGTCTACGAAATCAAAAAATAAATTAAGTTTTCTTCAAATTTATTCTGAGCATATTTTTATTCTCGGAAGTGTTTTTACAAGTCTTGGAATCTTATTGGTAACTATTGGTGGAAGTTGGGATATAACAAATCATTTACTAAACAAGCCTGAATCATTTTTCTCCCCACCACATGCCCTGATGTATTCTGGAGTTTTAATATCTCTAATTGGCGTTGTATTATCGTTTACAGGATGGAAAAATTTAGATCGTTTTAAGGAATTGTATAAATTTCCTTTAAAGATCAAGTTGATTGGAATAGCATTACTTACAGGAGCAGGGCCTTTTGATTTTGCGTGGCATTCTAATTTTGGTCTTGATGGATTACTAAGTCCACCTCATTTTACGTTGATCACTGGGATGTTTTTATGCAGTGTCGGCCCCATGATTGGGATTTCAAGATATTTGAAAAATAGCAATACTAATTCAATTTTGAAGTATTTAGTAATTTTAGTAGTCATTCCTGTTTGGTTATCGGGTTCTGGTATCCTCTCTTCATTGTCTTTACCATTTTCTAGTACAGATTTTTTTGAATTTAATCCAGATCCAATACTTGCATTTTTTGTTGCTTCCTTGGGCTATCCTTTTTTAATATCTATTTCGATGTTTTTCGTTTTCAGATTATCTGATTTTAAATTTGGAACTATGAGTATTCTTGGAAGCCTATTTTTGCTAGTATATAGTTCGACTGCAATCATGCCCAATTTTGCACTTTTTGATTCGATCCAGTTCTATTCATTGAATCTAATTCCTTTTGTAATATCAGATATAATTTTGAGATTCAATAAATCTAAAATCTCTTGTATTTTTGTAGGAGGATTACTTGGATCTATATTTTACATGGTTTACTATCCTTATGTGATGTATACTTTCAATGAAGTTTTACTTGGAAAGCTTGTTTCTCCAAGTTTAATTTATTTTGTCTATTTTGAATTAATTGGTAAAGTATTTTCACTCACAGTGATTCCAGCTATATTGATGGGTATTTTTGCAGCTTTATTGTCTGAAAAAATTTCAAAAAAGATTCAAATACACAAAGCCTAAACATTGGTTTTCTTTACGTAGCAAATATTATCCAGTTTAAAAAATGATTCTTGTGAAAAAGAGAACATTTGCAGTAGATATTGACGGCACAATAACTGAAAATGGTGGTGGACGTATTCATCTTGGTGCACTTGAAGCACTTAGACATTTAACTAACATGGGCCATAATGTAATTTTTGTAACAGGTAGATCATCAGTTGAAGGGTTTTTGCTTTCGGTATTTGGCGGAACTACAAAAATTGCAGTTGGTGAGAACGGCGGATGCATCACTCTAAATTCTGATGAACATATGATGTTAGGAAACATAGATGAATGCAAAAATGCATTAAAAGTAATTCAAAACAATATTGAAAATGTGAAAGAAAAACCAGTTTTTCCCAGGATGACTGAGGTAGTGTTACAGAGAACATTTGATCTTGATCTTGCAAGAAGTGTTTTAGCTGAAAACAATATCGAAGTAGAATTATCTGATAGTCAATATGCATATCACATTAATTCTCATGGCATTGACAAAGGCTATGGGTTTTCAAAGATTATGAAGAAATTGGGAATTTTACGTGATGATGTTATTGCCATAGGTGACAGTGCAACTGATGTTCCACTGTTTAAAGTGGCAAATACAAGTATTGCGTTAGGAAATGCCTCAGAGCAGGTAAAATCACAAGCCACGACAACAGTTTCTGCTCATTCAGGGGATGGTCTTCTTGAAGCATTAGATAGATTAGCGTCAAGAAATTGGGAATTAACATAATGATATCTATTAGATGGTTTTGGCAGCAAAAAAGATTCACATTAATATTTTAAGTAATTTGAATATCGTAAAAGGATGCTATAACTAACTGAGTTCAAGTATAGGTTGCTTGGGAGTTTTTTTTTGGCTAACCAAAATAAAATCATGTTAACTTTGACCAAAATTAGAATATCCATAGGGTTATTTTTGTAAAATCTTGATCAGTTCTACAACATCATAAATTTCTACTATCATGATGTATTGTTCTATTCTTTTTTCCCGGTCGCGAATGTTATAATTAGATCTCAGCAAATAGGGTAAAATCTTTTAACATATACCTTGTATTTCTATTCATGACAAAATCAATACCTGACGGATTCCACACTGTGACTCCATCAATTGTTCTGAGTAATTCCAAAGAAGCAATAGAGTTTTACAAAAAAGCATTTAATGCAAGAGAGATCTATCAAATGCCTACTCCAGATGGCAAGACAATGCATGCCATGATTCAGATTGGAGATTCCTTTGTTATGATGAGTGATGAATTCCCACAAATGGGTTGTAGTTCTCCAACTACAGTAGGAGGTACTTCGACCACAATTCACCTGTATGTAGAGGATTCAGATAAGGTCTATAATCAAGCAGTTAAAGCAGGTGCCAAACCAGTAATGCCATTAATGGATGCATTCTGGGGAGATAGATGTGGAAGTGTGATTGATCCATTTGGACATTCATGGATGGTGTCTACACATAAAAAAGACATGTCACCTGAAGAGATGCAAAAAGCCGCCAAAGAATACATGTCAAAACAACATAGCCAATAAGGGATATTTTTCTTTATTTTTGATTGCTCTGTCCAGCTGTTCCTCAAGATCATTTATTATTTTCAGATTGTATTGGAGAGAAAATTATTGTGAGTGTCTACATGCTGAAGGGAAGATCAAATGCAGATGTTTTCTTTAAATTTTTTGCAACTGTTAGGCATTTTGGCTCAACCACATGAAATAACATATGCCAAAACCACATTTTATGGCAAGTTTTGAACTTGTTTATGTTAAAAATGCTATGTTTTTTTGAGGATTTCTTCAAAAATATTTATTGAACTATTTGCAATTGCATCACAGTTCTCATTTGGGTTTACAGAGATTAAAACAACATAACCAAAAATTGGAATACTTATCATGTCGATGTTTGTTCTATGGCTTATATTGTACATTAAGATCCCTACGACATAGGTAGATGATAAAGTAAAACACAATCAGAAAAAAATATTGCAAATAAAACTAGAACTGATTTGTTCAGTCTTGATTTTACCCTTCCATCATATGACAAGTTATTGTTATATTATCATGATAGACACGGGTAGCAACATAATGTAACACAAAGTAACTTAGATCATTCATAATGTAACACAAAGTAACTTAGATCATTCAAAATGTTTTTAGCCATAATCATAGAATTCAAACCATGGACGAAGAGCCAAAAGATGTAATTGTTTTAGGAACGATCAAGTCAGGAGTGAAATCATTTAACAAAATTTGCCAGGTTGCAAAAATTAAACCATCTGAACTGAATTCCATTCTTGAAAAATTAGAGTCTCGCGGCCTAATAGATGTAAAAGAGAAGAAGGGGTTATTTGGGAAGAAAGTGGAGATCATTACAACTGAGAAAGGAGTAAAAGAATTAGAGTATAGAATACATGAATTGGAGGGAAAGTGGAATCAAATGGCACAATTATACAAGTCAGGAGACAAACAAAAACTCCAGAAATACATGGATGAAAACAAGATTTCCTTCAAGGAGATGATGTTTTTTGGGATTTTAGACATGGTGATGTTTTCAATGATGTTTAGCATGCTAGGAATGACCATGGTCAGCTTTATCCCGCCTCAGGACATTCCTCAAGATGCAAGTGGAGAAGGAGATATTGGTGATGACGGTGGTGGATTTGATTTTGATATTGGATTTTAGGTATTTTATGAATTTAAAAATCATGCAAAGGATATAAATTCCAAAAAACGAAGTTAATTACATTGAAAAAAATACTTGTACCGTTTGATGGTTCTATGTACTCTGAAAAAGCATTTGAAAAAGCATTAGAAATTGCAGAAAAGTTTGAATCAGAAATAATAGGCATGACCGTAATACAATCAAAAATATCTGACTCTGCTGGGATGTCTATGACACGTATGCAGGAAATTCAAGACGAGGAGGAAGCTATTGCTGCTGCAAAGCTTAAAAAACTTGAGGACAAGGCAAGGAGCAAAAACATACCATTCTCAATAAAAATAATTCACAATCCTTCATCTTCAGAAGCAATAGTATCTTATGCAAATAGCCATGATATTGATTTGGTCGTGATGGGATCTCACGGCAGAACAGGTTTTAGAAAGATTGTGCTTGGAAGTGTTGCAAATGGTGTTGTAGGACATGCAAAATGTTCTGTTTTAATTACAAAGGGAGAAAAATGACATTAGGTAATTATTCAAATTATAAATAAACAATCATTATGATCAAGCTTTCTCTCAGTAATTTCTTGATAGTCTCTACAAAATCTACGAATAGATAAGCTCTCATTAACGTTTAACTATCAAAATATGCTATTGTCCTGATTCAGACTTCAAATTCATGAAATATTTAATAGTATTTAGCATATCCAACCAACAACCAATTAAAATCATTATACTAAGATAAATTAGCATCCAGACTTTCAGATATACAATATGACGTTCAAGGCCATCATAGATGAGATTGAGAACAATCTCAACAAGATACTTTCGGAACTTTCTATATCAGGTGTAAAGTATTCGGTTGGACCTGCAAATCCAGGGTTTGGGGATGCTAGTTCAAACATTTCTTTCTTGCTTGCAAAACAGCTCAGAAAAAAGCCTAAAGATATTGCCATAATGTTGTCTGAAAGATATTTGGGTTGTACCAGTACACTTGTTTTAAAACCTGAAGCACATACTTCAGGATATCTGAATTTCATTGCCAATTGGGAAAAACTAAGTCAATTGATATTATCTGAATCACGCCTTGAAACTTTTGGAGATGCTGATATTGGAAATGACTCTTCAATAGTTGTAGAACATACAAGTGTAAACCCCAACAAGGCTCTGCACATAGGACACATAAGAAACATAATCATCGGAGATACAGTCTCAAGAATCCTCAAAAAAGCAAAGTACAAAGTTAATGTCCTAAACTATATTGATGATTCTGGTCTTCAAGTAGCTGACATTATAGTAGGATTCAAACATTTTGGATTTAATCTAGAGCCCCCCCATGGGAAAAAGTTTGATCATTACTGTGGAGATAATGTCTATGTAAAAACCACTGAAAAATATGAATCAGATCCCAGTCTTGAGGAGATTCGTAAAAATATCCTCAAAGAACTAGAAGAAGGAAATTCTGAAATTGCAAAATTTGCAGATAAAATCACCAAGAGAGTTTTATCAGACCAATTAGAAACTTGCTGGAATTTGGGTGTATTTTATGATTGTCTAAATTTTGAATCTCAAATAATTCGCTCAGGATTATGGGATAAAATATTTCAAAAACTAAAAGAGATGAATCTTATAGAGTTTGAAAATGATGGTAAAAATTCTGGCTGCTGGGTTATTCGTGGAGAAGGTAAGGAAGAAGACAAAGTAATTGTTAGAAGCAATGGCACTGCCACATACATCGCCAAAGACATACCATATGCTGCATGGAAGCTAGGATTGATTGAAGATCCTTTCAATTATGAAAAATATGATAAGGAACAGCCTAATTTGCAAACATTATGGCAGACCACACTTAATCGAGACAAGCCCAACAGTCAAAACTTTACTGGAAAAAAAGTTGTCACTGTAATTGATTCTCGTCAGGCTAGACTGCAAAAAATTATCACTGCCTTGATGGCCAAATTCAAATCAATTCCAGACGCATATGTCCATCTAGGTTATGAATCTGTAACACTTAGCACTGATACTGCGAAAACACTCGGATTTGACACTGATGGAAAACAAGCGCAGATGTCTGGGCGAAAAGGTGTGTATGTTAATGCAGATTCAGTATATGAATGGCTAAAAGAAAAAACAAGACATGAGACCCAAAAAAGACATCCTGAAATGGATTCTTTTGAAATAGAGAAAATTGCACATCATGTTTCGGTGGGAACCTTGAGATACGAGATGATAAAACAAGACCTGGATAAAATAATCACATTTGATTTGACAAAGTCTTTAAGTTTGGAAGGAGACACTGCTCCCTATATTCAGTATACTCATGCAAGGGCATCCAGAATAGTAGAGAAATCAAACAGAATACCATCAATTGACGTTGATTATTCATTGTTCAAGGAAGAATCTGAGATAGGGTTGATTAAAAATATAGGTCTTTTTAATATACAAGTTCGAGATGCTGCAAATAATTTGTCACCAAAGGTCATTGCAAGATATTGTCATGATTTGGCAGTCTCATTTAACTCGTTTTATGAACATGTTAAGGTTTTAGATATTGGTAATGAATCACTTGAAAATTGTAGATTATGTTTGGTGTATTCCTTTAAGATTACTTTAGAAAAAGCACTTGATCTTCTTGGAATAACTGCTCCTGATACAATGTAACACTAGAAACAATGTTGCTATACTCTACTTAGAATACAGACCAACATGGTTATCAAAGATGAATCTGGTTAATACAGAATTTAATATAAACAAAACTAAGATAAAACAAAATCCCAATTAAAAGATAGATGTGATTGAATATAGATCAACTCCATTTTTAATTTGTGCTTTGCTTTTTAAAAAAAACTACAAATTATGGTTGAACCATATTAACTATGTTATTTATTAGGTCATATTTTTCATTAAGTTCAATTGAAGAAACATAAAATATGACAGATACGATATACACAACCTAAGTATTACATTCTGCTACTACCATACTTCACCGCATTGAGATTATTTCATACATCATATTCTATAACTGCCAGCACTACTACAGTTTCAGTAATATGGATTAGAATAGTATTCCAAGGTATAACTCTGAAGGAAATAACAACATCCACGTCTGATATCAATGAGATCACAATTACATGTTGAGACAATCTTTTTTCTATTTGTTTTGGTGACATTTATCTCCCGTAGTTACGTGAATGCCAAATAAAATGAAATGAGGTAAATCATAAAATGAACACATTCATCAAACTTGAAAATTGCATACACTCATTAAATATAGAATTTTTATAAATCAATTTTGAGTTTTTAATCATTACAGAATTTGTTCTGTATAGAATCTAATTGAATTTAGATTTACAACGAGTACAATAACCAAACAGTTCAAAACGACTCTTTACAATAAGATATTTTGATTTTTTTGTAGCTCTATTTTGGATCTCTTTTAGTGAATCCTCATCAACATCATCTATTTTACCACAATTCATACAAACTAGATTGAGATGCTCATCTGTATGTACATCAAATCTTGTTTCCCCTTTTACTTCAATCTCACTTACTAATTTTTTCTCTTTTAGAAGATCAAGTGTCTTGTAAACTGTAGAGAGACTTATCATGGGATATTTTTTTTGAATGGTCTTGTGAATGTGCTCTGCGCTGGGATGATCCTCGGTTTTTAAAAGATAATCTACTATTGCTATTCTTTGTGGTGTAATTCGGAATCCTTCTTTACGTAGCAATATAACTAGATCTTCTAATTGCTGCATGCTTATTCTATTCTTATTTATTATTTATAGTTACTAGTTATTAATAATAATTAGTGATAAGTAAAAACACTTAATTAGGAATAATTCCTAATAAGAATATGCAAATACAATGCATTCAACAAAATCAATTAAAATTTGATAAAAAAACGGTTAACCCTGCAAGTAAAATTTATGTCAGCTGCGGTAACATATCGGTTCACATTCAAAACTACTATGTATTTTGTAAGTATCGCAGATCATTTTTTGATGTGGGGGTGGAATTTCATGAGTGAGCATTCTTGTAGAAGTGTTTGTGGATATTATGATGCAAATGCAAAATTTAGAAACTCAGGAAATAATACATTTAGAAAATATTGCATTATATGTGATCTAGAATTAATTTCTAGATATTCAATGTGTCCTTGCTGTCACAAATCTTTTGAGGGTGATAAATGATGGGGTTTTCGTGTAAAGGTGTATGTGATGGATTTAAAGGAGATAAAATCCCAAATAATAAAACCTGAACTGATGCTCCTGTTGCATACCAAAATGGATCACTGATCCCATATTGATAAGCAACAGTAGATAACTGAAGCAATGTAGCGGCCATGTCCATGCTGGAACAATGGCTGCAGCAGTAAGACCGGTTTTGATGGTTCTTCCTGCAGTATTAAACATCTCAGAGGTTTGGCTAACACCAAGATACTTTACTTTGATTTTTACCTCAATTGTGATAATTACGGCAAAAACCATACCTAATCCAACAACGATGACCCAACCAATCCATTCAGATAATGCTTCACCTACTGCAAATCCTTCAGTAATGGCACCTGCAGCATACCAAAAAGCACCTCCCAATCCAAATTCATAAGTTACAGTGGAGGATTGTAAAAGAGTTGCAGCCCATGTCCAAGCAGATACGATAGATGATGCAATTAATCCAGTTTTGATGGTTCGACCGGCTGTATAGAACCATTCAGATGTTTTTCTAGTACCAAACCACTCTGTCTCAGCCTTTACCATTAATGTGACAGATAATGCATTATTAGGCCAACTCCGATTAATACAAGGTATTCTAATTCAATCTCATTTAATCCACGATCATTTGGTTTCTGTAACTAAATCAGTTTTCGATAACTATCTGTAAATTTTATCATATGTTCATTCTAGATGATAATAAATGACAGATATGTTTCAAAGTGATTTGCCATAGTGTTTTCAGACATATCTATATGTGACAAACATATCTTTGAAAATTCATTAATATGTTTTTCACATAGTTTGATTACCGTATTATCGGGTGTAATATTTAATTTTCTTCAACAGTTTGTGTACCACTTTAAATACTTTCTTGAGTTAATTGGCATATTCTCTATGTACATCAGAAAAATCTTTGATGAAAAAAGGCAAAAAGAATTCTCAATTATCAAGAATTTGTTTAATATTTCTCTCAAAAACTTCAGTTAATTGGTTGAATTCTAAATTTTCTTTTATCAAGTTATATCTAGAATAATTTTGTATAAAAAAATACCATGTCAATCCTTATACGGTAAAAAATATGTTAAAATTAGAATAAATTTGCTGAGACATTACAATGAAAGCTTCTGATTTGTTTGTTAAATGCCTGGAAAATGAGGGTGTTGAATACATTTTTGGTATTCCTGGTGAAGAAAATGCTGATTTTATGATGTCATTATCTGAATCTAAAATTAAATTCATTTTAACACGTCATGAACAAGGTGCTGCTTTTATGGCTGATGTGTATGGACGGCTTACCGGAAAAGTAGGCGTATGCCTTGCAACTTTAGGTCCAGGCGCTACTAATCTTGTTACAGGGGTCGCCAATGCAAACATGGACAGATCAAGATTACTTGCAATTACAGGTCAAACTGATTCTCATCTACTACATAAAGAATCTCATCAAAACATGGATGCAATTACTTTGTTCAAACCTATCACCAAGTGGAACTGGTCAATACGTAATCCTCAAAACATTCCAGAAATCGTAAGAAGAGCATTCAAAATTTCACTTGAAGAAAAACCTGGCGCAACACATATTGAATTACCGCAAGATATTGCAAAGAAAGATGCTGACATTCCACCAATAGAACCACAACCAGTTTTTAGATCTGAACCAAATGAACAGTTGATTAAACAAGCAGTAAAGATAATTCTTGAAGCCAAAAATCCCGTGATTTTTCTTGGAAATGGATGTGTTCGTGAAAATGCCAGTCCCCACATAAGAAAATTTGTAGAAAAAACAGGCATTATTGCCATGAACACGTTTATGGGAAAAGGTGTAGTCTCAGATGACTCGCCTCTGCATTTACACACTATTGGAATTAAAGATGCGGATCATGCTTTGCTTGCAATGAAATCAGCTGATGTGGTAATTGCTGTAGGTGTTGATCTCGTGGAATATAGTCCAAAGAATTGGAATTTAGACTTTAGCAAGAAAATAATACATATTGATTTTACTCCCTCTGAAGTATATACTTACTACAGACCAATGGTTGAGATCGTTTCGGATATTGGATATGCAGTTGATGCCATTTTGGAAGAATTAGAACTGCAAAAAAAAACAAATCCAGAATTAGATGCATTCCCAAGAAAAGAAATTCCCAAATTATTTAAAAAAATTATTAATGAAGTAGATGAAAGAAGGGATTCATTTAATCATAATATGGCATTTCCCATAAAGCCTGAGAAGTTAGTAATCGATGTTCGCAATGCATTAGGCGAAAAGGATATTGTGTTATCTGATGTAGGTGCACACAAACTTTGGATTTCTAAAATTTACAAAACATATCAGCCAAATACATGCATAATTCCAAATGGTTTTTGTTCAATGGGATTTGCCTTTCCTGGAGCCATCGCTGCAAAGATAGTTCACCCTAACAGAAATGTGGTGGCGATGTGCGGTGATGCGGGGTTTTTGATGAACATACAAGAGCTTGAAACGGCAGTACGTCTAAAACTTTCAGTCATTACAATAGTATGGTGTGATTGTGACTTGGGAATGATTTCAATGAAACAAAAGAATGAATTTGGTAAAAGTGTTTTTACTAAATTTACAAATCCTGATTTTATCAAATTAGCTGAAAGTTTTGGAGCAGTAGGATTTGTCGTAAAGTCTACTAAAGATTTTTCAAAGATTTTAGAGGATGTAAAAAAAATCAAAGACAAACCAGTGATAATTGCAATTGATGTGGACTATTCAAGGAATAATGTTTTGTTAAATGACAGTAATTATGAAAATGTATGACTTTAGCATTGAAAAACTTATAATAATATAAACATACAAAATAAAAAATTATTTAAAATCTATAAATTTTTCTAATAATTATCAATACGTTGACACAATTGTTCAGATATATTTGAAAGTTAATTCTCATTCTATATAATGAGAACATATTCTTGTATTCATTAGCTTATGCTAATTAGGTCACTCTAATTTTCAATTAGTTTAAATGAAATTTTCATGTGATATGAGATATGCGAATTGATTTATGTAGAAAGTGTGGGACGAATTACAAATTCAAAGAAAATGTTTTTCATGTAACGAACCAATTAAATTTCAATGTATAAAGTGTCACTATTCTCCTGATGAGCAATTTCATTTTCATTATAATACATCACAATTGATAGTACCAATTAGAAAATGATATAACAATACTTTGAATGTATTAAAAATTTAGATGAACGTTAAAGAAAAACTTAGATCTGTTATATTTTAAAAATACTGAATTTAATTATTGTAATGTATCAGAGATGGGATATTTGTAGATATAGACATTAGCCTGAACATATTAAAGAAAAACGTAATCGGTGTAATAAATTTCATTTACGTTCTGGATAATATTGAATTTTAAACGAAAATCATTTTCGTGATTTTCTATATGGGTTTTTTTCATAAAAATTTTCTATGTTTTCAACCCATCTTTTGTTTTCAGGTAATCGTGAACATGTATGTGGCCTTTTCCCATTATTTGATAGAATCTCACTGTTATTTTTGTAAAATTTGTCAGTCTCATCGATCAAAACATCAAGAAAATCTAATGCATCACGAGATTCCATACTTTTTGGGTCCGGATGTGACATTATTGATTTGGATAGTGTTTCTATTTTTGCTATTTTTATCCTATATTCACTCAGAACTCTATGATCAAAAGAAATCATGTTAATTTTGAGTGCTTTTTACCTGTGTATGTTCATTTCGGTGTAAATATCTAATTAAATTAGTTTACAGAGTTCCCTGACTCCTGTATATTCATCCATACATGGATTTGTCAATGGTTTGGTCTACTGTATTATTGTGGGATGAGAATCCGCTGAAATTTGAACGCAGTATCTTTTGAACATGTCCAGAAACTCTTGCAACATTATCCCACGTATTATGAAATGAGATTCTGTCTAGAACCTGCTCATCTATATGTGAAAACAATGCCAGCCCTACGATATTTTCATTATCTTTTATCCATTGATGCCCCATACCACATATCGTACAAATCTCACTTATTTCCATAATTGTTTTTGAAAATGATGGATTTTTCATTACAAGCAATTTCGCATCATCCGGGGGAAATCTCATGTTAACATTGATATGAATTCTGTCAGACCTATTGGCGTTTTTACTAACTATGATGTTTGATCCTACATGAAATTGCCATTCTACTATCTTACTTTTCTCTCTGATTTTTTCTGTTTGATCTTCATAATTGATATTGGTGATCTTTATAAAATCTTCAACAAGGGTTTTCATTTGTTCTGATGTTTTTGCCATGAAATTAATCAGTACTTGCTCAATATATGCATGATATAAAAAAAGGAATTAATGGCTGTGTCCACAACCACAGGAATCATGTCCACCATGTCCTTGAGATTCATTTCCTGCGCATTTGGAACATTTGTCTGAGCCTGTTGGGGAAAAGAAACCTATTCCGCATGATACGCATTTCATATTTGACATGATAATCGTACATAAATGCTGTATTTATTGAATGCGCATAGTCAATAATAAAAATAATAAAATTTTTGAAATATTTATGAATTCATTTCTCTTTATCCATCCTTTTTCTGGAATACCCTATATTCTCCGATGATCGAATTACATTTGTGGCAAGTGTATTGACCTCTCTCTATCAAAGTAAGTCCATCTGCAACTTCCTCATTAGGTTGTTCTTCAATTTGTATTTTGGTAGGACCCTTAAATTCAGAATCACATTGTTTGCAAAAATATTTCAACATTTTTGCAGTATCCAGTTTTTCAAGAGATGACAAAAAATGTTTATCAATATTAGGAACAAGTTTTGATTTTATTACTTGTTCGTCATCAAGTTCTGCATGTACCCATCCACCTGATCCAGCTAATTGAATTTCTGTCAATTTAGTTTAAGATAGTTATAGGTATTAAAATACTGTTTGACAAGATTATTTGAAAGATCGTATTCACAAAGATTTTATGTTTTCTACATCTTGTAAAAAAAGTCAGTCCCCGTTACTTTGGAGACTCTGAAATGTATTAACTAGTTTATCTGAGCATTGGGCTCTTCCAGCTAACACCGCGAGATGTCTCTGACTCAATGTTCTGTTCTAACCACTAGTTTATGATAAAAAAACAGGGCCAAAAAAAATTACTTTTAAGTTAAATTTCTAAACGTTCAACTTGCTCTATTGTATTTATAATATTTCTTGAGGTAATAGTTTAAACAAGAAATTGCTTCATAATTCGGCAATTTTCATCACATTTGAGGAAAATCAGAGAGAACCCGTTGAAATAATCATCAGCATATCTCATAATTTTTGAAAGTAAATAACAATTTGAATTTAACCTAATTTTTGATATAATTCATTCTAAATCATTACCCCGTTGTCATCCATGAAGTCTGATTCCACTAATGCTTTAATTTGTGATGTGTTGTCACAGTTATTTTTGAATCCTATACGATGCTGAAGGATTCGGACCATGCCGTATCTCTTGTAACTTTTGGTGGATTCATCATATTCTTTATCGTGTATGGTTAGAATTATCGCCTTTACTTTTTTGTTACAAGTGTTACAATAAACATGGATCTCATTCATAGATTTTCTTAAAAAATTATAAACTTAAGCATGTCGATTTTTATCTAAAAGTAAAAAGCAACCAGTAGATTCTTATCTAAAAAATTTTCGGAAAAATTCATGGGTAAAATAAAGAATAATTCTCCTGTACTATTTTTCTATAATAATTCAAAAAAATGGTTAGCTAAAATCTCAAAAAAGGAATCATTTCATACCCATATTGGCGTAATTAAACATTCTGATGCTATTGGTAAGGAGTATGGGTCCAGATTAATTACAAACAAGGACAAGTATGTCTATCTTCTGAAACCCACGATGTATGATTATGTAATGAAAATACAACATGGAACTCAGATCGTTTACCCAAAAGATCTTGGATATATTGTTGCAAGATCTGGAATTGGTGACGGGCAAAAGATTGTTGAAATTGGAACAGGTAGTGGTTCATTGACTTCTTTTGTAGCAAACATTGTAAAACCACGTGGACATGTTTACACTTTTGATGTTGATGAAAATTTCATAAAGATTGCAGAAAAAAATATCAAAAAAGCAGGAGTTTCAAAATATGTAACACAACATAACTTGGATCTAAAGACTACAAAAATAATGCCGCTGGAAGAAATGGATGTTGCATTAATCGATTTAGGAGATCCGTGGACTATAATTCCAAAAGTACGACAAATGCTAAAAGGCAGTGGGAGTGTATTTGCCATTTGCCCAACCATGAACCAATTAGAGAAATTGACTATGACATTAGTTGAAAACGAGTTCACCGATATAGAGTCTACTGAACACATTCTACGTACAATTGAGGCCAGAGAAGGAAAAACAAGACATTCTTTTCAAGGTATTGGTCATACAACATACCTTTGTTTTGCAAGAAAAGCCTTCTTTGGAAGGGAATTAAGAAAACTAACTGAAAAAACACCAGAGCCAAAGGATCTTTCTACAGAAAAAACTCCAAATAAAATTAATAAAAAAATAGCCTCAAAGGTAACCGGAAAAAAAGAAAAGAAAGTAAGAAAAAAATCAGCCTAGCAACAGTTCAAAACAAGATTTATTCATACATCTTTTTTAGAGATGTTATAATGGTACAAAAAAATCTCACGTTAACAATTGTAAAAAAATTCATTCCGTCACGAAAATCCACTTCTAGAAAAGGGGATAACGGAATTGTTCTAGTTGTGGGTGGTAGTTATATCTACCATGGTGCACCAATATTATCTTCAATAGCTGCACTGAGATGTGGAACTGATCTTGTTTATACATCTGTTCCAAAAATCAACGTAACTCCAACACGTGCTATTTCCCCAAATCTCATAGTCATTCCTTTAGTTGATCAAAAACTAACTCGTGGTGCTGTAACTAAATTATTAGGAGTCTTGCCACATAGTTTGCATTCTGCAACGATTGGGATGGGACTTGCAATACAAGACAAAAATGCATTGATTTATTTTGTAAAATCACTCTTAGATAGAGATGTTAGATTATCCTTGGATGCAAGTGCTCTAATCCCTGAAGTTTTGCCACTTTTAGCAGACAAAAATGTTGTAGTGACACCGCATGCTGGCGAATTTAAACGACTATTTGGAGAAGCTCCACCCAATTCAAAAAAAGAACGGATCAAAGTAGTAGAAAAAAATGCCAAAAAGAATGGAATTGTAGTATTACTAAAAGGTGCAATGGATATAATCTCAAACGGTACTACTACCTATCTTTATGAAAAAACAATTCCTGCCATGACTGTTGGTGGAACTGGTGATGTGTTGTCAGGATTAGTTGCTGGGCTATTAGCAAAAAATCGTAATGCATTAGAATCTGCTGCTGCTGCTGCTTTCATTAATGGCTTGACAGGAAAAGCAGTTCAGAAAAAAGTTGGGTTACATATGACCTCGATGGATTTATTGGATGAAATTCCAACTGTAATGAAACCCTTTGACAAAATCTTGTGATTCTGATGAATACTCTTAAACACATAGATTCTCACATGAACGAACTTATTTCAGATTTACAAGATTTAATTCGACAACCAAGCGTGTCTGCAAAAAATGAAGGAATTGAAGAATGCGCCATACTTGTTCATAAATTACTAAAAAAAACAGGAGTTAAATCGAAGATTTTACGATTAAGAAAAGGTGTTGCACCAATAGTATATGGAGAAATACAATCAAAACAAAATCCTTCAAAAACTATGATGTTTTACAATCATTACGATGTCCAACCTGCTGAACCATTTGATCTGTGGGATAACCCTCCCTTTAGTGGAACTAGAAAAGGAAATAAGATTTTTGGAAGAGGTGCAACTGATGACAAGGGGGAATTAATTACAAGGATCAAAGCAGTAGAAGCATATCTTAAAACAACGGATGATGTCCCATGCAACATAAAATTTGTGATTGAAGGTGAAGAAGAAACAGGAAGCGCACACATTGAAGAATATCTGAAAAAATACAAGCAGAAATTTTCATGTAATGGTGTTATCTGGGAATTTGGATATGTAGATGTAAAAAATAGACCAATAATTGGACTAGGGATGAAAGGATTACTATTTGTAGAATTATCTATAAGTGAGTCTATTCGAGATGCTCATTCTAGTTTGGCTGTTTTGATAAAAAATCCTGCATGGAGATTAATTGAAGCAATTAAAACACTGCGAGATTCTGATGGAAAAATTCTCATAAAAGATTGGTACAAGGAAGTTACACATTTATCAAAAAATGACTTGGAAATAATTCAAAATGAGCCTTTTGATGAAAGTATCTTCAAAAAAGAATTTGGGATTAAATCGTTTGTAGGTAATAAAAAAGGATTAGGTGCAAAAAAGGCATTGGTGAGTGATCCAACTTGTAATATCGCAGGGTTTGCATCTGGGTATACGGGGGATGGTGCTAAAACTGTTCTTCCAGGTAAAGCTTTGGCAAAAATTGATTTTAGGTTAGTACCAAAAATGGATCCTAAAAAACAAGTTTCAAGGTTAAAAAACCATTTAAAATCAAAAGGTTTCTCGGATGTTAAAATTAAAGTTTTTCATGGTGAAGCAGCAGCAAGAACAGATTCTTCTCATCCCTTTGTTGCTCAAGTAAAAGATGCAGCTGACAAGTCTTTTGGGAAATCCATCCTTAATGTTTCAAATGCTGGAACGGGTCCAATGCATCCATTTGTTGAAATTCTTAAAGCCCCCTGCATTTCGATAGGAAGTACATACATGTTTTCAAGAATTCATTCGCCTAATGAATTTGCCAGAGTTGATTTACTAAGGAAAACAACAAAATGTATGTGTTTAATCATGCATAACTTTGGAATCAGTCAATGAAGACATCTTGGTAATTTTTTTAATGAGATGTGCAAGTGAGATTCTTCCAGGTCCTACTATCATGATTACTAGTGATGACGCAAGTAAAATCAAATCAATTTCAACTCCTCCATTCCCGTTTAAACTCTGATCTCCTTTGATGATGAAAATTACACCCAGCATTACTATTGAGAGTAATGATGCAGATAATCTACTAAGAATACCAATTATTAATAAAATACCTGGAATTAACTCTGCTAATGCACAAGTGGGATCTGCATCTCATCAGATATGCGGTTATTTGTTAAGAAGTTTGTAAACCCTGGATTAAATTCAGATATACCATGAACAATGAAGATCACACCAATGGCTGATCTTACACCCATGATCACTACATCGTTTAAAATTTTTTCTCTAATTTCAGTAGTCAATTTTTTTTGGATAGATTTTTAGTATAACTATCTTACCCGTAAATTAGGCACCAAATGTAGAAAGCCCTTTATTATGCGGCAAAATTATTTGAATTATGTCAATGTATATGCCAGGTGCAACTGCTGTTGGAATTACTTTTGATGAAGGAGTAGTTTTTGCTAGTGAAAAAAGGATTGCATTTGGAAACTTCCTAGTAAGTAAATCTACCAAGAAAACATTTCCCATCACTCCCAAAGTAGGTGCAACTTGTGCTGGACTTGTAGCAGATATGCAAATCTTAACCTTACAGATTGCAGCTCTAGCAAAAATTAGAAAAATGGAACTCAAAAGAGATATTCCGCCAAACACTGTTGCTAAAATGATGTCAAATATGATGTATGAACGAAGGTATTTCCCATTATTGACCCAGGTAATTGTGGGAGGAATAGTTGATAAACCAATAATGTATACACTTGATCCATTAGGTTCTGTTCTTCCTGATGAATATGCAGCAGTTGGAACAGGTGCTGAAATGGCATTGGGAGTATTAGATCCGCAATACAAACCAAACATGAGCCAAGATGAAGCAATTGATTTGGCAAAGCGGGCAGTTCGTTCAGCAGCACTAAGAGATTCAGCAAGTGGCGATGGTATCGATATTTTAGTCATCACTAAAGACGGCATCAATGAATTTACAGAACAGATCAAATAATCATAATCATTAATTTTACAAATCATGTTGTTTTTAGTTGGCGATATTACAAAAAATTAATTGTTTGGATATAATATATTTCTCAGACATGAATAATTTAGAATTAATTAAAAAAACCAAACATGAAGACAGGGAAATTATTTCTAAAAATAGACAACTGATTATCAATGCAAAAAAAACTACCATCATTGTAATTCATATCACAAAAATAATGAAATTGAATAATTTTTGGAGATTCGTGATACGGTACATTTGGAATTAAATCAGATAACAAGTCACACAACAAGATATACTAAACATAATTATTAAACAATAAAGAATACTAAATTCAAAAAATTTTGATGTAATTTTATTTGAAATTTTTGATTTAGTAGAAAGTTTTGGTAGTGAAATAAAGATAAGCAGATCTATTTGAAAATGATATTTACCAAAAATAACTACAGGTGTATTAGATAAAATAAAAAAGGATTTAATTGTAAATTGTTTTTCCAACTTCCCAAAATCTATCTGAGATATAATGGATGTTTTTTATTACCTCTCCTTTTTCCATATTTTCTAACTCAGAACTGGCAACTAAAGATTTTCCAACTGCTAAAAATTTATGTTGTGATTCTTCAACAATACAAACTAAACTATCTTTTTTAAACTCTGTGTATTTCTTAATTCCAGGCCTCATCACGTTAGCGCCTTTACACATAAATTTCACAGCCCCCATATCCACCATTACATTCGGGAATTTTTGCAATGTTTCAGTTTCAGACAAAAATGGCAAGTAATCTTCATTAACTTTCAATATTTTTATTCCTGCACCCGTGATAATTTGTGCATCATCTAGAATTTGATGTACTTTAACATTTTTTATTTTAGGGAATTTAATTCCCCATTTTTCTGAAACTGTTTTCAAGAGTTCTGATGTTTCACTCTTTGAAATTAGATTGGACTTCAATCTCTTGCAATCTCTTGTCTAATATCCAGTAAATCTCTGAGTATTGAACTGGCAGTTTCCATACCTCCTGCACCTTTGCCAATAATTGTCTGGGTGCCTGAGTGCTCAGATGTAAAAGCAATTGCGTTTAATGTTCCATTGACACAAAGAGGATCATCACGTGATACTTCTATTGGCGACACAATTAGATCCTTGTTACATGATGCAATTAATTTGATAGCACAGTTATTCCTGGCAGCATTTTTAATATCCTCAGATGTTACTTTTCGTATACCTGTACATTTGATGTCAGGCATTATTACTTTCATTCCCATTACCCAGTTTGCAAGAATTACCAGTTTAGCTGCTGCGTCTAACCCATCTAAATCTAAAGATTCATCAGCCTCTACATACCCCTTGTTTTTTGCATCTTTTAATGCATCTTCAAATGATAATCCTGTTGACATATTTGATAAAATGTAATTTGTAGTTCCATTTAGAATTCCTGCAAATGAAATTATTCTTTCCCCTCTCAGACTATTTTTGGCATAATCAAGAATTGGTGTTCCTCCACCAACGGTACCACTAAATTTGAACATTACTTGATTATACATTGCCAGTTCTAGTAAGGACGGAAATGCCAATGCCAAAGGACCTTTATTTACTGAAATTACATGCATACCTTTCTTCATAGCACTTGTAATGTGAGTCATGCCAGGTTCTGCATCTTTATAATTACTTGCAGTTGTTTCAATCAATACATCAGCATCGACATTGTTTAACATATCTACTCCAGACATGGAGTTTTTTTTGTCAGAATATTTTTTTACAGTTCCAAATTTTTTCTTAACTTCAACAAGTTTGTTAAATTCTAATCCAGAGGAATCAACTGCACTTCCCCTACTGTCAAAGACGCCTACAACTCTAGGTTTTAATCCATATTTTGCATAAAGATCCTCTGATCGTGAATCAAATAATTTAACTAAACTTTGACCTACAATCCCAAAACCACATAATATTATTCTCAAATTATTTCATTCCTTTTGTAATTTTGACTCATTTTGTTTCTCTTGATTTTCTTATCATTAATTGTGTTTTATTAATAATTTTTGAATATTGTTTGACAAAGATACCCATTTCCTAGTTGGGCAGATTACACGTCTTCATCTTTTTCATGTTTTAATGAAATTGAATTAATACAGTATCTCTGATTTGTCGGTTTTGGCCCATCATCAAATACATGGCCTAAATGTGCCCCACATTTGTTACAATTAACTTCTGTGCGAATCATCCCATATGCGGTATCTGAAATATATTCTATCTTCTTTTCATCCAATGGTTTCCAAAAACTTGGCCAACCTGAGCCTGAATCAAACTTTGTATCTGATGAAAAAAGTTCTTCTCCACAACACACACATTTGAAAGTGCCTTTCAGAGAAGTATTGTTATATTTTCCAGAAAATGGGGGTTCTGTTCCATGGTTAATGCATATCTCATATTGATCTGGTGTTAGAATCTTTTTCCATTCTTCTGGTCTTTTTTCAATTTTTTCGGTCATTGTTATTATCTAAATGGTTAGTTGCTCTATTATTTTAGTTTCTTTCTTTTTTCTTCGGTTCTTTTTTCGGATTCAAATCTTTCTAAATCATATTCTTTCATATCAACATACTTCATAATTTTACTCAAATTTGGATGTACTTTATTTATTTGTTTGAACATTTGTTGTGCTACTTGTCTATAATCAATATGGCCCTGAGGTACAGTTCTCAATTCAATCAGATGGCATGCTTCACGAAGATTAAATTTCATTAAATAAGGATAATTGTATCCAAAATTTACAACATATTGCGCTTGCTCAGGATATTTTTGTCTGATTTTTTTAAATACATCTTTAGTCTTCTCCATACATTCTTTGAAATCTTTCTCTATGCCAAGAATTGTAATTTCATTTGGCATACTAAACCCATGGTCTGTTGTTAACAACTGTCTTTGTAGGGTTAGCGCTCTATGTCTGTGAAAATCTCTAAACATTCCAAAGTTATTACACAGATCAAATGTGTAATAAACATGTTCAAATGCTCTTGACGGTCTGTGACGTCTATTTGTCCTAAGTTTTGCAAATGTTTCAATAATTTTATTCTTATTTTGTTTCGACATTTTTTTTACTTGTAATAAGATATCTTGATATGATGTACTTGGTGATTGATCATAAATCATACTTGCAATAATTTTATTTATTGCACTGGTTTCTGATTCATATTCTACTAGTTTTGTTATAGCACCAACCTTTGATTTGGATTTAATTTCGTTTACAATAATTGATTTAGATTTATTTTTGATGTTTCTAAGATATTTTTGAAATACTTTTCCATATTTGTCATCTGCTCTCCTGACAAAAGATTTGATGGTTGTATCTAATTCTTTTTTAATTTTTGAGGCTAGATCTTGTTCTTCTCTTAGTTCAGATGATCCTAAAACGGTAAGAAGGTATTCAAACGCTCTTCCATTTCCAGTTATTCCAACATTGGTCAACGTTGATGCAGGTAATAATCCTCTGAGAATATCTAAAGATTTAGCTTTCGTCGAACCCTTGTAAATCATTTTGGCAGATTTTATATCATCCTCATTTTTTAATTTAGAAAATAATTTTTCTTTTCCGTCCCTTGAATCTTTGAAATTATATTTTTCTATAGGATATTTTTCTCTAACGTAGTTAACCATGGGTTCTATATTTTTTGAATAAATATCAAATGAAAAATTACAACTATCTTCATAGAGATCTGCAAATCTTGATTTCATGATTTGAGGATCCCTGTAAAATCGATATTTTCCGTTTTCTTTTTTATTCCATGCAACATATCTGGACGATTTTTCTAGATATGATAATCCTATTCGTCTATCTTCAATTTTTTTTACTGCAATATTTGACAGGCCCTCAATGGCAATTTGGGCTTCTCCTAATTCTGCAACAGAATCATCTCCGTATTCTAAAAGTACCTTATCGTAAAATTCATCTCCCCTATTTTTATTTTGTAAAAACTCATCAAGAAAAATTTGTCTCATGCTTTTGTCAGTTCGACTATATCTAGACATCAATGCACCGCGATCAACCTGTCTTGGTGTGAGGATTGCAAAAACGTCATCGTCAGTATTTGAAAAGTGATCGGATAAGATTTTTTTTTCCTTAATTGAAAATTCTGACAATATCGATACGGTGATTCTCAATTATTAATAGTCTATTTCTTTTTTCCAATTTGAATTAGATCTGGGCCTTTATCTCTATCTTTGTTTTGTCCTTTTGCTTGCCATCTCAACAATACTTCTTTGAAATTTGCTGCATCAGATTCGTTTTCGGTATACATCAATGTAGTAACCCAAAAACCTTTCTTTGCAGTTTTACCTCCAACAGAATTCATCCAAAAATCACTTGGTAAACTCTCTAAAGATTTATTGTCAGGATCTTTTGTAATTTCAGACCATCTACTTGCGACGAAATTCAAAATTTGCTCAAGTTCTTCTTTTTGAATCATGGTACTGGTACTATGTCTTTTAATTTTAAAATTACTAAAATTCCATTTACAGCAATTTTGTTAAAAAAATCTAACTAAAACTAAAAACATTACTTACACTTTGTCGGTTATACAAAAATCATGAGTCAATCATATGACAAACGACGATATCGAATTTATCGGTAAGAACGTCAAAGACATGTACGGAACATTCATGGGTAAAGTCATAGGAACAATAACTGATATTGACGGTAGTATTCAATCCGTTGGTATTGACTGCGGTTCTCAAGGACTACAGCAAGTCCAGTATGAACAATTAGTGGTCCAAGGGGATATTGTTATCTTCATTCCTAAATGGAGGTTAGACTCACAAAAACTCATTCGTGAAAAACAATTAACTCTACGTCGTCTAAAGGCATTGATAGATATTGTTTCAGAAAATGATGACATGAAAGAGGATGCAGAAATCATTCATGAAAAATACAAGTCAAAACTTGTATCATTGGATAAAACAGAACATCAGATCAAAGCAATACTTGAGACAAGATTAAATGAGTTAGAAGAACAAATGCAGTCTGCAAAAATGTTATTGTTTGACGCAAAAGTGCAATACAAGAGCAACGAAATCTCAGACACGATATTTGAAACCGTGAAATCATGCACAACTGAGGTAATTGAGCATGTAACACACGAAACAGCAGAAATCGCAAATGTGAAGAGAAGGATTTCAGATCTTGAATTAGAAGAACACGAAATGACGTTTCCTACACCAAACATCCAAGAATCAGCCGTTTCATACCTGAAGACTCCTGAACCAGAACAATTAGTTCAGACAATACTTCCGGAAGCACCAACAGAACCAGTAGTTAGACATTCAGAATCAATTGAAGCTAAAGTTGAACCAACACCAAAATCTTCATCTGAAGTCACAGTTAAATTTCCAGAACCACCCCAACAGGTGACACCAGAAACATCAAATGATGACAATGACAATGATTGGTTATCAAGAATGGAAGCACAGTAATTTTTTTAACTTATTTTTTTAATATTTTACAGAATCTAATTTGCCAAATGTCATATTGGTTTCTGATTTTATACATATTCAATAGACCTCAACTATTGAGAATGAAGATGATAAGTATATTGAGAACACAGACCATACAATAAAGATCATAGTAATAGATTTGAAAGATTATATCAAAAGCCAATAAAAGTAATATTCCTATTTATATTTTCTTAAAAATTTTTTATATTTTTTGTATGAACCAAATTTGATTCTAATTATTTTTCTTGAAAAAAGATTCTACTTCAGATCTAGTTTTAGTACCAAGTTTAATTGGGATTTTTTTATTCCATGGAATATATTCCCATTTCCACAGATCATGATTATTGTCATGTGGTGCTAATGCATGGTTTGATGTGTTTACAAAAATTACAGGATGATTCATATCTTGAAAATAGTATTTTACTGGAATTATTTTTTTATTATGAACTGTGTCTTCAAAAAGATTACTTTTCCCACTGTAAATATTATCAAAGAAGAATTGATTGTCCTTAAAAGAAAAGGTTTCAATATCTACAATCCTTTTGTATTTCAATAATCGTATATATCTGTAAATACCATCTAAAATTCCATGCATCCTTAAAATTTCATCTTGAAAAACCAATGTTATTTCATAAGATCCATCATTTTCTTTATGCACGTGAATCTCTCTAAGAAAATTCTCCCAAGCATCAATTTTTGGCTGATATATTACTGGAATCATAGAAGTATTCCTTTCCAAGTAATCTGCTTCTATTATTTTTGTGCCAGATTCATTGTTTCTTTCTTGAAGTATGGTATTGTAAAGATCTTCTGTTTCATGTTCATAATCAGACCATATTTTTACATCCTTTAGATCTCTATGATGTTTATCATTACTTTGCTCTAAATCAAAGACAAGAATATTTTGATGATCGACTGTCTCTTTTTGTACATTTGATATAATAAATCCCAACATAAGATTAACCTCAAAATCAGATTTCATAAATTTTGAATATCCTGATTTTTTTCTTCTAACGATTACTCTTGCTTTATTATCATTCATTCCAATTACTTTGACGTTGCAATCTTTGTAATCCCAAATTCTTTCTTTATTTTTCCAAGAAAGATAATATCTTTTAGATTCTTTTACTTCATCGTATATTTCCTGCCTGTATGAAAAATGAAACATAATTTTTAATTACTTTGCACGACTAAAAGATTTGTGGCAGAATATACGGTAAGAGGCCAAATTCACAATGTTAATAATTTAAAATTTTATGTTGAAATTTTAGATAACGATCAACATTGGTTTGATGATAGAATAAATGATCTCTTGGGTTCTTCTTGGACTGATGATTCTGGGAAATTCGAGGTTACTTTTATCGATGAAGCATATAGAGACAATTGGCTTGAAGGAAAACCTGAGCTGTTTGTAATAGTAAGAAACGAATTAGGAGTAATATGCCACACAACAAAAACAAAGAGTCCATCAAACCCAAATGATGCTGCAAATCTAACTTTTGATATTACTATCCAAAAGGAGAATTCTTTTGATGATAGTCCATATGATGCTGCAAATATCAAAAGAATAGCAGCATTTGCAAGAGTTGGAGATAGCATAGATTTAACAGATAATGTTAGAAATTCTTTTAGACTGTTAACTCAGACCATTAATGCATGGCTGCTCTACACAAATGAGAGTAAATGGAACCTTATCAAATATGATGGGCCACAAGTAGAACGCTATCCCTGGCGTAATCAGCACACTCATAAATTAAAATGGGATAATGGATCATGACAAATACCATTTACGGTATTGACAAATTTGAGAAAAGGGCAGAACCATACGAAGTGATTCAAAAAGATGTAATCCGAGATGTTGATGTATGTGTAATAGGATCAGGTGCTGCAGGAGCAATACTTGCAGAAAAATTTGCTGCAGCAGGTAAAACAGTTGTCCTATTAGAAAAAGGAGGTTACTATGATGGTGAATCTATGAATCAACTAGAAAATGACATGATCTCACTACTGTGGAAGAATAGTGGGGCCAACTTCACATCAAATCTGAAAATTGCCATAGCTCAAGGCTCTTGTCTGGGAGGATCCACTGTGATTAATGATGCAGTGTGTTTTAGAATTCCAGAACTTGTAATTCAACAATGGAATAATTTAGGGGTGAACATCTCAAAGGAAGAATGGGATTATGCAAATGATGAAGTATCATCAAGAATTAATGTTACAAAGGTAACAGAGAATGAATTAAATGAGAACGCAAAAAAACTCCGACAAGCATGCTCAGAGATACAAGTCAATGGTGAATCAATTACTGAACATCGTGTGAATGATAGAAATTGTGGTCCATCCTGGACTGATCCATCACTTCAATCATGTGTGCAATGTGGGTTTTGTCATTTAGGGTGTCATTATGATACAAAACAAAGTATGCTAGTTACATACATCCATGATGCATTGCAAACTAGTGAGAATTTTACTATATATTGTAATTGTGAGATAAATAAGCTCGTTCATTCAAACGGAGTGGTAACTGGAGTTGAAGGTTCATTTATTGACAACACAGGAAACGAAAAATATCGTATTAGAGTCAATGCTCAGGTAGTGGTGATTAGTGCAGGTGCAATAGCATCTTCAAATCTACTGCAAAAATCAGGTGTGGCCAACAAAAATATTGGAAATGGATTAGCATTGCACCCAGCACCATTTGTTATGGGTCATTTTAAAGAAAAGATCTACGGAAATAGAGGAATTCCAATGTCATATACATGTCACCAATTTGGAGTTACAAACAATATTCGCAGAGGAGGCTTTTTAATTGAAAGTATATTCTTGCCAATATTTCAAATGGCACTTGCCATACCAAACTTTGGTTTGGATCATGCAAGGCTAATGGCAGAATTCAATAACTATACACTTGCAGGAGTAATGGTAAGAGATGATTCGGTAGGTAAAATCATAAAAACTTTTGGAGGCAATCCAAAAGTGTTATACGAATTAACAAATGATACGATAGATGACATGTCTAGAGGCATGGCATTACTTGCACGAATGTGGTTTGAAATAGGTGCGGATTATGTAGTTACATCACACAATGATGTACCTGAACTTCGAGGCATATGGGATATTCCAAAACTAGAGAAAGCAGTAAGGGAGAATCCAGACGGTCTTAGAGTAGGTTCAGCACACCCACAAGGTGGAAATAGAATGGGGGATGATCCAGAAAAGGCAGTTGTTGATTCCAATTGTTTAGTATTTGGATTTAAGAATCTCTATGTATGTGATGCAAGTGTTTTTCCAACTGCTCTTGGAGTGAATCCTCAGTTAACTGTGATGGCACTTGGGGCATTAACTGCAAACAAGATACTTGCAAATTGGCCTTCAGATATTGTTATCCCTCATTCACTTGGAAACACTTGTAATTTATCTCAGACACAAAATTGTTTATCAGATACTATTGGCGAGATGTTTTCAGTCACAGAGCACAAACCGGAATTATTTGATAGTCTAGAAAATTCAGTATCAAATGAAATTGTTCCTGGAGAGAATTGGTATTTTGATAAAGGTACATTGATGATTTCAAATAATCTCTACTGGAAGGGATTTTATGGTAGAAATGCAGATATTACAACTACTGGATTAAGGATTTTTGGAGGATTTTATAAGAGATTTAGAAGACTAAACTCCGAATCATTTAGCGGTGTTACAAAGCCGTTTAATGTTCCAGTGTTTGCAAAAAGCATTGCAAAACAAAAAGAATTGGCAGGACATGGAAAAGTTATTCATCTTGAATATGAAGATACACCATTCAACCAGGCATATGACATATTAAAGATAGTGGATGAAAACCATATTCTAGGAAAAGCATTTTTGGGTTCGTTTGGTCGTGGGCAACAATTATTTGATTTTAGCATGTCTAGAACATATCCAATTGATTTTATGGGTGAAGACGATCTTACCACTTTATTCTATAATGATGAGTTTAGTCATACTCCTACTAAAGATGAGATGATTGGAAGATGGGAGGGGGTACTTGTTTCAGATTCATTTGTAACTCCTAGAAGCCAAGTCTTTGATTTTGATTATGATGGAAGTGGAGAATACCAAATGCATTACAACTTTTCTAATATTATACAAGGATATTCTGAAGTCTCTACAAACGAGAATTTGTTCAGATTCGATGACTTTACACCATTTCATGATGAATTAAGAATGATAAGACCTGATTTTGTTGTAGGAAAATGGGTAACTGATTGGTCATCGGTACAAAACAACAGATTTTCAATTTTAGAGTTAGAACATCTCATTAACTCTGGTGCAAGTACAATTCAGGTTTTGGATAGCATCTATAAGATTTTTAATTTAAGAATACCTAGACTTCCACAAGAAATCGGAGTAAGTTTTTTGAATGTTGAGAATCATCCACAAAAAGGTTCAAGAATAGGATTAAGTTATATTCTTAGAAAAACAAACTAGGGACAAAATATAGGAGATAATTAAAAACAGAAGAAATCATTCTGTTGGATTCATCATTAGATCAATTAGAACAGAACATTGTTAGTTTATGATATTCAAGAATTGTGGATTTCTGATATTTCTATAGTTCAATTGATACTGGATTTCTACTTTTTATATTCCTATGAAAAAATTAGGCGTGATAAAGATAGAAAATTAAACTAAATTTAATTAATTATAAAGATCTAAGTTCATACACTTTTTGATGTCTGAGACATATAATATTGGACTTGGAAAAAATGATTCAGATTTAAGAAAAAAGGCGGATTCTGATTTTGTGTCTTTTTGGGGCGAGCAGGCAAAGAATCTAACTTGGTTTTCACCATGGTCTCAAATTCTAGATTGGAAATACCCATTTGCCAAATGGTTTGTCGGGGGTAAAATCAATGCATCATATAATGCCCTAGATATCCATCAAAAGGCAAATGCTAACAAACCTGCCATTCTTTGGGAAGGAGAAAATGGGGAATCTCGTATCATCACATATCGTGAAATGTACACTCAAGTACAAAAATTATCAAATGTTCTCAAATCTTTAGGTGTCCAAAAAGGAGACAGAGTTACAATATATCTTCCAATGATTCCAGAATTACCCATTACAATGCTAGCATGTGCAAGAATTGGTGCAATACATACTGTGGTATTTTCAGGATTTAGTTCTACATCCATCAGAGATAGAATTATTGATTCAAAATCAAAAATCGTCATCACTGCAGATGGAGGATATAGACGAGGAAATGTTGTTAAACTCAAAGAAGTCATAGATGATGCAATCAAAGACTGTGATTTCATACAACATGTTATTGTTGTAGAGAGAACCAAGAATACAATCACACTTAATTCGAGAGATAGTCTTTGGAGTGATTTGATGAAAGATGTTTCTAATTCATGTGATGCAGAAAAACTAGATAGTACACATCCTCTCTATATTTTGTACACATCTGGAACTACTGGAAAACCTAAAGGGGTTTTACATGGAACTGGAGGGTATCTAACACACTTACATTCTACTTTCAAATGGGCATTTGATATTAAGGATTCTGATGTATTTTTTTGTACTGCCGATATTGGTTGGGTGACAGGTCACAGCTATGTTGTCTACGCACCTTTACTTCATGGTGTAACACAAGTAATCTATGAGGGGGCACCTGATTATCCAGATGCATCACGAATGTGGAATATTTTACAAAAATATCATGTCACAATTTTTTACACAACTCCAACTGCACTAAGAATGTTTATGAAATTTGGTGACAGTATTCCAAATTCTTTTGATCTTTCATCATTGCGATTACTTGGAACTGTAGGTGAGCCGATAAATCCTGAAGTTTGGAAATGGTATTTTAAAACTATTGGAAAAGAAAAATGTCCGATAATAGATACTTGGTGGCAAACTGAAACTGGAGGTATGATGATTTCTCCTTTACCTGGATTAGAGACTATTCAATTAAAACCAGGTTCAGGAACTAAACCAATTCCAGGGGTAGATATTGCAGTAGTTGATGACATTGGAAATATTGTTTCTTCTAACACAAAAGGGTATTTAGTAATCAAAAACCCATGGCCTGGGATGTTTTTAACATTATGGAATGATGATAAAAAATATTCCTCGGTATACTGGTCAAAATACAAAAACTTCTACTACTCCGGAGATTATGCACTCAAAGATGACGATGGGTATTTTTGGTTGCTAGGACGTGCAGATGATGTTTTAAAAGTTGCAGGTCATAGGATTGGAACTGCAGAACTTGAAAGTTGTATTGTATCTCATAAGGATGTTGCAGAAGCTGCAGTATGTGGAATTCCAGACGATTTAAAAGGTGAAGTGATTATTGCTTTTGTCGTTTTAAAACACGGAATTACGAAAGATTCCAACCTTTTGGAAAACGAAATAGCAGATAAAATTAGATCTAATATAGGTGCAATTGCAACACCAAAACAAATCTATTTTGTTTCAAAACTTCCAAAAACGCGTAGTGGAAAAATAATGAGACGGCTGTTAAAAGCTATTGGAAATAATGAACAAATTGGTGATGTTAGTACCTTAGAAGATGGTGCTGCAGTAACCGAAGTTCAAGCTGCCTTTGATGAAATTCAAAAATCAATCAGAGATAAATCAAAATAATTTGTTTCTATGTAGACACTCATAAAATCAGAAAAAATGTATATTTTGCGACATAAGCCAGAATACAGATAACAATCCCATTGCAATTTAAAAATAGAAAAAATGATTTGATGTCAAGAAATACAAATATTCATAATGAATGTAAGTATAATGTTAGGAAATGGCGATTTAGAAAGTTTATTTTACAATAACTTTTACACATTATAATCAAAAATATTCATTAGAACACCACCATGAATTCTAACGTCCGATCATCAACAAGGTTATAAGGGATGAATTAGTAAATCTTAAATATTACCATAAAAGGTTTTGAGAGAGAAAATGGCTAGAAAAATCAATCCAAAAGATAAATGTCCAAGATGTGGTCAGGGAACACTGGTTACAGACGCCAACACAGGTGAAAATTTTTGTGGTAAATGTGGATTTGTTATTACTGATAAGGTGGAAGAATCAGGTCCAGAGTGGAGGTCATTTTCAAATGAAGGTGAAAACAAAAGTAGGGCAGGAGTTCCAACATCACTTGCCATGCATGATATGGGGTTAGCCACTGTGATTAATCCACAAAACAGAGATGCAACGGGTAAGCCACTAACTGCTGCCATGAAAAGTACCATAGAGAGACTAAGAACATGGGACAGCAGAAGTCAGGTACATGAACCAGTAGACAGAAACTTTAGACAAGCATTTAGTGAATTAGACCGATTAAAAGACAAACTAGCTGTGGGTGATTCAGTTATTGAAAAAGCTGCTTACATTTATAGAAAAGCTCTCGAAAAAGGACTAGTCAGAGGACGTTCAATCTCAGCCTTGATTGCTTCAGCACTATATGCAGCATGTAGAGACACAGAAACACCAAGAACCTTAAAAGACATAGGATATGCAAGTAACATTAAACGTAAAGATATTGCAAGGTGCTATAGATTATTGTTAAGAGAATTAAATTTAAAGATGCCAGTAGTTGATCCAATTAAATGCATTTCAAGAATTGCCAGTAAGGCAGGATTATCTGAAAAAACAAAAAGGAAAGCAACAAAAATTTTACAGACAGCCGAAGAACAAAAAATTTCTGCAGGTAAAGACCCCATGGGATTAGCAGCTGCAGCATTGTATGTTGCATGTGTTACAAATGGGGAAAATAAAACACAACGAGACGTAGCAGAGGCTGCAGGAGTTACAGAGGTTACAATTAGAAATAGATACAAAGGTTTGAAAGTAGCATTAAACCTCTAAACGAAGTTTTTAGAATAAAGTTTATACAAAAACATAATGCTCAGAGACAACATTCCTGACATCAATAACAATATTTCCAGATAAGACATAAGTGAATGAGAAAATGCTTCTTCAATAGAAATAAAATTTATTTGTGAAAGAAAAGTAGCATATGCAAATATAAAATAATTTGTTGCCCAATGAATCAAAAGTGAAGCAACAAAACCATATTTCAGATAGACCCAACCAAGGATAATTCCACTCACAGATGCTTGAACAAATTTTCCTTCACTCCAAGATTCACCAAATGCAATATGTGCAAAACCAAAAAGAACTCCTACAAAAATAATCAGAAAAATTGCTTTTTTACCGTTATGAATATTTAAAATATTGGGGGTCCACAAACAACTCAAAAAATACCTCAGTGAAAATTTAGTGGAATAAAAAACAAACAATGGAATACCCAATAAAATTAAGCGAAATCCAAATTCTTCTATTATAGGTGCCAAACTAACATAAAAAAATTGAATTAGATCATTTTCGGCCATAGGCGGAACAATACTAATTTCAAATTGTTCTTGAACAAAATTAATCAGTATTGACACCAGGACCAAAATAGATAGCCATTTAGTCACACCAATCATATAGTTTGATCTATCATCGTATTTTCCAAAAGATATCATCAAAGACATGGTTTTAAGAAACCCATGTCGGGGCCCCAACAGGGCAATTACGAAAAATACAAGATAGAAAACCCACAAAATAACAAAGATGTCGCCGATACTAACATCAGTTGAGGATTGATAAAAAACAGTATCTTTGAAGAGAACTAAATGGGTTAAAGGATATTCGAAATTAATATCTTCACCAATTTCACTTTCAAAGAAAACATAAATTCCTATGGGAAAAGAAATGAGTAATAACCCAAAAATCAAAGACAAGAAAGTAGTGAATGGGATTGCTATAAATTGAAATATTTTATTTGAATTTTGCAATTTATTCTAATGCAATTCTATAGTATCTTCTGCAAAACCTAAATGAATCAAGGTATCTTTTATTGTGTCTCTATGATCACCCTGTAAAAAGATGTACCCATCTTTGGCAGTTCCACCGCAGGCATATTTGTTTTTTAGATCTTTTGCAACAGTTTCCAAGTTATTTAATTTAGGATCTAATCCCTCAATCATAGTACCTTTTTTCTTGAATCTCCTAGTTTCCAATCGAATAATAATTTTAGTACTATCTTTGGCAAGTTCACCACAAGCACATAGATCTTCTGGAAGACCACAGGTATTACAAATTACTGCCATTCGTTCTAACTAATTTCAATTATACGCACTATTAAGCCTTGTTTGAATATCAAATGGAAAATAGAAATAATTGAGTTGTGTAGAGACATAGTGAAACATTGTCAAAAGATCTTACAAAAAAAGCTGTAGAAATGTTGTTAAACGGAGCAACACTACTTAGTGAACCTTGTCCATATTGCTCAGGTGTACGAGTAATAAAAGAAGGGTATGCCTTATGTATCAGTTGTGGGCGTGAGCCTAAGAAAAAAGAAATTCGTATGGAAAAGGCCTCAGAAGGAGAAAAATCGTCAATCCAAAAAACATTAGAAAAAAAGGTAGAAACACTATCAAAAGAATTAGAGGTAGAACCTGATTATGAAAAGCAGCAAAATATTCTAAAAACCATTAATTTGACATTAGAAACCATAGAGAAAATTAAAGGCAAATAGAGTTAATCTCAAATTATCCCAAAAATGGTTCAGAATTTTAAAGATTTGAATTTTAATTATGGCAAATTAAAAAAAACTAATTTTTAAACTTTGATACTATGATCATCTGGCTATAATACGCTGAAATTCTAATTGCAGTGATTAGTTCGCTTGAAACAAGAAATATTGTAAAGGTGGCATAGTTTGAACGAACATAGACATAAATGATAAGTAACCAATAAACCACAAAAAAATTACAAATGGAAAGATAAAGAAATTTGTTGCAATAAATCCTATTATTCTAGGTGCTACTAATGCCTTCTTACCAGTTGATTTGAATTTTCCTTGTGTGATTCTCTTTTCTAAATTTAGAGAAAACATATCACGTTTAGATGAGAATCGATAAAAATAAAAAACAAATATTCCATAAATGACTATGCCAATTGCAAATCCCATAAGATCATAGATAGATTATTTCGTATCTATTTCTTGAATTAATTCATTAAAATAATCTAAAACAATAATTTCTGAATCTCGAGTGTTTAATACAATTTTCATTATATTCTGATTTTTTAGAATTTTTTCAGATATTAATTCTACCTTCTCGACATTTAAAATTAATTCGTCATCCTTCTGATATGTCTAAAAACTTTGATTGGTCTGATGGGTCATCATATAATATCTAAATGACGTTACTACAACTACCAAAATTAATGAAAAAATGAAACGCTTCAATTAACATAATTTTTTAAAATATTGGTTTCAACTTCTTCCACAATTCTAATATACTAATTTGTCAGATGTTTTATCTTAATTCTCAAGCAATTATTTTTTGTATGTTTATTTTTTGTATGTTTATTTTCTCTAAGTTGTTTTAGAAATTTGCTTTTAAGGGAGAATCAATGTATTAATCTAGTAAGCATTAAGAACAATTATGCCATAATAGTTGGAAGTCATCTTTTTTGTCAGTTTATGATCAAATTTCTAAATGCCAATATATGTTACGGTTGATCCCCCAACTGATAGAAAAATTTCAATGACTACAACGAGTACATTCTTTTAGAATAGAAATACTGCATCTAGTGTTTAATTAAAAAGAATTTATCCAATGTGTTAAAATATCTGAAATCGCATTTAGGCGTATCATGATGCCTATATTTATAATGGATAAAAAAATTAGTATTTTACTTGTTTTTACCCTAGTAGTATCATTTTTTGCTTGGTTTGAAATTACAACCTTTGCAGATTCTGACAAAGATAGTGTAATGGACTCTATTGACAACTGCCCTTTAAATGCCAATTTGGATCAGTTTGATTTTGACTTTGATAAATTGGGAGACGAGTGTGATACTGATGATGATAATGATGGAGTATTAGATTTTATTGATCAGTTTGATTTAGACCAGCTAGAATGGATTGATTTTGACTTTGATGGAATTGGTTCATCCGGAGACCCTGATGACGATAATGATGGTATTGTAGATATTGATGATTCAATCCCTGTACCACCTTCAGAAAAGTTGGCTACAAAATATCTTCAGGACATACACATCTGTGCTGAGATGGTCAATAGTACTAGTCATCTTGTTTGTTATTCTCAGTTTTTTGGCAAGATTGTAAAGAATGAAAAAAACAGCTCTGATGCACTAGAACTATCTATAGCATTATCTAAAATTGGTGCAATAGATGATTGTCATTTTGTATCACATGTAATTGGTCATACTGCATATAATGAAACCAGAGACGTAAGAAAAAGCCTACAAGGGATGGACGGTACTATGTGCAGAGGGGGTTATTTCCACGGAGTATTGGCATCTTATTTCCACAGCATTAATGAATCCAGAGTATCTTTTCCAGATTCATATCAAACAATATGTGATGATTTGATAGGTTCGTCAAGCTATCAAGACTGTATTCATGGTTTGGGACATGGTTTTGTACATTATTTTGAAGGTGATATAGAGTCTTCACTGGAAACATGTCATGAATTATCATTTTATCAAAATATTTTATGTGGGAAAGGCGTCATGATGCAGCATACAGACAACATGCTTACAAAAAACAAAATGTCTGATGATGTGATCTCTAATCTTTGTAATGAAGTACAACTAGAAAGAAATGACTATGTAGAATGTAATAGGTCCACTGGAACTACGCTTGCATTTTTTACTGGACATAATTTTGAAAAAGGCAAAGTACTGTGCAATCTAATTAAAGATGCAGACGCAATGAATTATTGTGTAGAGGGATTGTTATTAGAGATTCAAGATTCAGAAAGATACGAATATGCGCCTCTAACAAAGGATATCAGAGAGAAGTTCCAACCACAGATCATTGAAGGTACTAAAAATATTGATATCAGAAGTCCTGCAATAATATCTAATTTTGAATTTATACCTAAAATTGGGATAATCTCATTTTCAATAGATAGTCCACATTATGTGATATTGTATATACCAAACGAATTTGTTTCATCAAAAATGGCAGTTACGGTTAATGGTAATATCCCAAATCAGTTGGAGATAAAAAATAATGTCTTGGGAGAAGATGTTGCCATGATAAGTTTCGTTCCAAATGAACCTGGAATTATTTTAATCACCCATCTAACTCAGTAATGAGAGGAGGAATCAAAAAGGTTCAAAAGTACAACATACACAAATCTGGATAGATCAATATTGTTTAAACATAATATTTTAAAATCTTGTTGTTTATTCTACTATTACTAGACAAAGCATTGTTTATTGGTCCCATAAAATTGACTAGCTAGTATCAAAAACAATTTTTCAATTTAAATTGATAATATTATGATTTCCAACAAGAAAAATTGGATGCTGTTTATAATTCCATCCAGTATTGCTGCTGAGGGGTTGCACATTGCAATTCCTTTGTTTGTTTTATTTCTTGGAGGAAATGTAGTAGATGTTGGACTCGTAGTTGGACTGCATTATGGATTTTCTTCATTAGGCTCTATTTTTTGGGGTAAAATTATTGATAAATATCAAGTAAAGAAAGGAATTTTGATAATTTGTTTTTCAGTAATTGCTGCAACTAGCTTGGCCATGTATTTTGTATCTGAAATTAATTTTGTTTTCATCCTATCAGCAATTCTGGGATTTTTCATAATTGGGAAAAATCCTGTAACTCAGATTTTAGTTATGGAGTCTGTTCCAAATAACCAATGGGGTGTTTTGTTTTCAAGGATTTCAATTATTGCAAGCTTGGGTAGCCTTTTAGCATTTCTTGTAGGGGTATTATGGGATTCATTTTTTGATCTTAGACCATACTTTATTTTTTGTGCTATGTCTAGCACTATTGCTGCAATACTAAGTATGCTAGTAGAACAGAAGAGCTTTATCGAAAGAGAGACAATTTTGCATTCAATTTATGGTCTAAAACATATTTTCAACTATAACAGATATCACTTTCAAGTAGTATATCAAAGAGTTCCAAAAATTCAGGATTTCAAACACATAATTTCAATTTTCAAAGGTAAAATTTCACATGAGATAGGAATTTTATTTTTTGCAAATTTTTTGTTTTATTTTGGTAGTAACACATACTTTACTGCATTTATTCCATTCTTAAAGAAATATGACTTTACTGACTCGCAAGTTTTTCTAGTGTATATGCTTCAAACTATAACATTACTTGCAATCTTTTTTCTAGTTCCTAGACTAATTGCAAAAATCTCTGAAGAGAGGGCTACACAACTAGCGTATATTCCACGAGTGTTAGGAGTTTTAATCGTTGCCGTGATTTTTCCTCAAGTGATCGGTACAGAATCATTTGTTACGGCAGTAATATCTTCATGCTTGATGGTTGCAGCATTTTCAATATACAGTACTTCAAATTCACTAATTTTATTCAAAGCCATTCCACAAGGATTTGAAGGTACATACTTGGGTGTGAATAGCTTTATGATTGGAATAGGGATATTGTTAGGTTCTTTGACTGCGGGATTTATTTCAAGTGCATTAAGTTACTCCGTATCTTTTGGCATTGCAGTAGTTTTGATAGTGTTATCACTTCTAATGTTTAGACTTTATTTAAAACACGTATTGTCGCATAAGGCTATTGACTAAATTAGCAACAATATTGTCTGATTAATCGTTAAATATTTTGATTTTGAATCTATACCTATCTGATCCATTTCTAACCAAAAATAGTAAGCAGAATACCCCAGAACTCGAACTCAGATCAAGTAAAATTAAGAATAAATTGAACTTAAGGTCAGATTTTGCTTCATGAATAAAGTTTTTATGTTAAAATTCTTGATGACGAATCATAATGAGTAGCAATAAAAAATCAGCACCACTGCCAGCATCAAGTGGAGGCCTCATGAGGTTCTTTGAGGATGAGACAAAGGGATTTAAAATAGATCCAAAAATAGTGGTATCAATTCCAATTAGTTTAATTGTAGTTTCATGGGTAATTGATGTATTCCTATCTCCGTGAGAAAATGGAAAAAGAGTCAGATGACGTTTCAAACATACATAACAGGTTTTCCCTTACTCTAGTTAATCCATCATCACATTATTTTTCACTAGCAATATCATTGATAGTGGCAGCAGTAACAGTTCTTGGCATATATTTTGGTTATTTGGGTTATTTGGGATTTGAAGAAAATTGGTATAGATTACCATTAGTTTTAGGAGTATTATTTTTAACACAGTTATTAGACACACAATTTACAAAGAAAAAAGAATATTCGAAATCATTACACTCATCTCTTTTTGGAAACATGTTGTGGACAGTCACACTTATGATGGGACTACTTTCAAGTGTGGTATTATCAAAAGACATTGAATTATTCTTTATAACTTTTGGAATGTTTTTGTTTGCTAGTTTTAGAATAGGAATTTACACAACAACTCTTGGAGTCAGTCTCAAAAAAGCTTGGGCGATTTGTTTTATTCAGCCCCTAGCAATGTATTTGATGTTAATTCCACAAGATATGTGGATTACAATATTGAGTGAGCCAGTTGGATTAGGTTACGGAGTATCTTTTATGATAATTGCAAGTGTGTGGTCAATTTTAACAGATAGAGCAGGAAGGCCGGGAATGGAAAGTACGCATAAAACTATTCAAGCATATCTTGCATCACAAGGAAATGATTTTGAAGATGCTGAGAAATTAATGGAACAACATTCAAAGGAAACCCAGGTATCAACATCACAGATAAAACTATCATCACAAATGAACGGAAATGAATTTCGAATGGTGCTACCAGAAATACATCCGGGGCCTTATCATCCAGTTGGAGGGAGTAACATCCCATATCTAATTTACAAAAACTTGTCATCATCAGCAATGGTCATGCATAGTATTTCAGATCATTCTCTTAACCTACCATCAAGAAATGAAGTAGAGAATTATCTCAAAAATTTAGAAAATAATGAAATCAAGGAAGAAGGTGTACAATGTACAGAGCCAGTAACAGTGCAGATTAACAAGGCAAGAGTAACTGGACTACTTTTTGGAAATAATCCATTGTTATTTTTATCATTATCACCACATGGAATGGAAGACATTCCAAGCTACATGAAAACAGAGATTGAGCAATATGCAAAAAATCGAAATTATTCTAGAATAATGATAGTAGACTGCCATAATGCCATGGGTGATGAGATTTCTAAAGAAGATGGTCAAGACATGTTAAAAGCCGCAAAATCATGTCTAGATACTCTAATTACAAAAGATAATTTTCCCATTGAATTTGGCTATGCAAATTCTGATGACATGGATGTGTGGGCAGAAGATTTGGGATTAGGAGGACTAGGTATTGTTTGTCTTAAAATCAATAATAAAAAATATTTTCTTGGGTGGGCAGATGCCAATAATATGGAAAACGGGGTAAGAGAAAAAATCATAGAGAATTTTGCAAATAATAATTATCAATTACTTGAGATCTGTACATCAGATACACATTATGCCCCTGTTAAAGCACGGAATAGAAATGGATACTATCAATTAGGACTGATCACAAGTGCAGACAAACTTTCAAAATGGTTTCTTGAGATTACAAAAAAAGCTGAAGCAACGATCACAATAGCAAAATTTGAGATTTTAGAAAGTCAGAGCGAAGTAAAAGTTATGGGTCAGACCATATACGAAGATTATTCTAAAGCATTAGATAATTCATTAAAAATTACAAAGAGTTTTGTTATTGGAAGTCTCTTGTTATTCATAACGAGTCTTTTTCTATAGTAGTCATTTGATCAAGATTTCCATAAAACTCATCAATAAATGAGGATAGTTGAAAAATAGGAACAATTGGAACATTTTCAATAAAATCTATTTTATCCTGATACAATGTAACAATTACAGGTACTGCCATAGCACCGGGGGTTTTAGAAATATAATGTTTGGTTCTTTCAATTTGTTTTTTTACAGCAGTGGATAATAAAGAGACACTATAGCGTTTCCAGTGTTTACAATCGATTAAAATTGCAATACCTAACCTGATTCCAACAACATCAATTTCCATTCGAGGTTTAGTTAGAATTAAATTTTTTATTACTGCAAAATTTTTTGAAGATAAAATTTCTGCAGTTAAACCTTCAAAATCTTTCCAATCTAAAGAGACAGATACTTCATCTATAGGGGAACCTTTTTCAAGCAAAGCAATGGCGATTTTTAATTTATCTCCATCTTCAAAATAATATGTGTTATCTTGTTTTGTTCCAATATTATTTTTGATAAATTCATCTAAAATCATTTCAGAATCAATTAAATTCATTTTTGTGACTGCAGAGAAATCTTGTGTAGACACTCCACCTTGTATTATTCCATTCAAACAAGTAATCATTTTTGGATAAATTTTCAATTGTAAGTTTTGATTCACATTAGAAATATAGGTTTTAGTCCTAATAACATCGGGGTATTATGATATAGGTTTTATTATATGTTTTAGAAAACAGGGTTATGAAAAAATTGCTAGTGATCATACTAGCACTTTCAATTACATTTAGCATATACAATGAATCATTTGCAGAAAAAGCCACATTTTTTGATTCAGTTAAATTCATTCAGTATTTAGATGAAAATACAGCATTAGAAGAAGTGCGAAACGGAAATCTCGATATATATTATGACAGAATTTCTCCAGACAGATTAGAAAATCATCAAGCACGTGAAGGATTGCAGGTATTTGATTCAACTGGTAGGTCATACAGTATATTGGTAAACCCTGCAGAGTCTAAAGAATTTAATCCATTTTCAAGCAAGGAGATAAGATTTGCTCTTAATTATTTAATAGACAGAAAATTAATTGTGAACGAGTTAATGGGAGGGTATGGTTCACCAATTATTTCATACTACAACCCTTCAGATCCAGAATATCTAACAGTAATTGAACAACTTGAGATGTTTAATTTCAAGTATAATCCCACATTTGCAAATGAAGTAATTTCAAAAATATTAAATGAGAAAGGAGCCATAAAAATTGGAAATAAATGGCAAATTAATGAAAAACAAATAGAGATTAAAATTTTTATCAGAAGCGACGATCCAATTAGAAAAGCAATTGGCGAAGTATTAGCAGCAGAATTAGAAAAAATTGGATTTACATTAAAAAAAGATTTCGGGGATTTAAATAAAGCATTTGTTGTTGTTTACGGTTCAGACCCAGCTGAACTAAAATGGAATATATACACAGAAGGGTGGGGGCATTCAGCATTTGTACGGTATGATTCTGTTGGGCTAGGACAAATGTATTCACCTTGGTTTTCATATATGCCTGGATTTAATAATCCGTCATTTTGGAATTATCAAAATAAAAATTTAGATGAACTTACTCAAAAAATATACACCAGTGATTTTGAAACATCAGAGAAAAGATCACAGATAATCCAGAAAGCTGTTAAAGAAGGAATTAACGAAGGTGTAAGAATTTTTGTAGCAAGCAAAATAGATCAATATGTTGCAAACAAAAAAATCAGCGGAATTGTTAATGATTTTGGAGCAGGGGTGCCAAGCAGATTTACTCCAATTAATGCAAAAAGTGATCACAGTGAATTAAAAATAGGTGTAAAACAAATCTATCAAGGCGCTTGGAATCCTGTAATGGGACTAACAGATAGCTACAGTAGACATATTTGGGATATTGTCTCAGATCCTGCAACATTCAAGCATCCATTTACTGGTGAAACATTTCCAGTCAGAACAAAATGGCAGGTTGAAACTTCAGGTCCAAATGATAAATTGAGTGTTCCCAAGGAAGCAAAAATATGGAATCCGTTATTACAAAAATGGGGAAATGTGGAAGAAGGAACACTTGCAACAAGTAAGGTAACATTTGATTTTGATTTTAGTAATTGGCATAATGGAGAAAAAATGGACATACATGATATTTTACATTCACTTTATTTTACAATTGAGTGGGGGACCCAGATTGATGAAAATGATAAAACGTTTGATACAGAGTTCACTCCTAGAGCAGCTCAAAGTATTCAGACACTTATTGGAATAAACCCAATTGATGAGGATACAATTGAAGTTTACGTCAATTATTGGCATTTTGATGAAGGTGAGATAGCTGATTGGGCAGTATTATGGAGTTTAGTACCATGGGAAATTACATCAGCCATGGAAAAGGCAGTAATTGATGGAAAAGTTTCATTTTCAAGATCAGAATCCACTAATAAAAATGTGAATTGGTTATCATTAATAATTCCAAACGATGCAAAGATTATCAGAGATTATTTACTAGAATTTAAAAATTCAAAATTCATACCACAGTCATTAAAAGAAAGTAATCAAAATTTTGAATATTACCAAAAAAGATATGATACATCAATTAAATGGATTGAAGAAAAAAATCATGCAGTTATCAGTAATGGTCCATTCTATCTAGATTCATATTCACCAGAATCACGAACGATCAAAGTTACGACATTTGATGATGATTCTTATCCATTTAAAATAGGGAAATGGTCTGAATTTGAAAAACCACAACTCCCATCTATAAAAAAAATAGAGATGGAAGAAATAATTAAAAAAGGAGAGATACTTAATTTGATAGTCAATGTCGAAAACTCTGATTATGTATTATATTTTTTAACAAATTCTGAAGGAGAAAAAATCAAATCAGAAACACTTGAAGTTACAAACAATAATGTGATCATTAACATCCCTTCTGAAAGCACATATAATTTAGAGATAGGTGCAAACAATATCAAGATATTTGCAATTTCAAATTCAATACTAAAACCTGATTTTTATGAATCGAGCTTTCTTGTAACTAACAATAATACAAAGATACCAGAAAAGACGAATGGCAATATAAAATTCTCTGAAAATAATTCAGAGAATTGGATTTGGATCATACCAATTATAAGTATTTTAGGAATTTTGATCTATCTAAAAAAACGAAATCACAATAAGCCATAACATTTGAGAATACCATCAATTTGATCTTCATTATCAAGTTTCAAGTATTCCTCCAATAGATTTTGATTAAGCTCGTAGAAAGTGTGACCCCATTTGAATTTGTTAAGTAATTCTAAACTTTGTTCTTTAAAACCTAAAATAAATAATGAAGCAGATAATGCTTCAACAGTAGTTAATTTGTTTAGTCTTGCATAATTAAGAGGGTTTCCGGCAAGGAGTGGTGGAAGTTTTCTTTTAATACCAGCAAATTTTTTAGAAAATGCCTGATCAGCTAGATTCCAAGAACAATCAATTCCAACAATGGAGTGAATTAATGATTTATCTTTAGGCAGCAAAGTTTTTTCAGAGAATGGATCCAAAACTAATCCCTTACGACTAATTTTTTTAATATTTTGAGCAAGTCCAAATTTAACCATTTTAGCTGCTGTACATTTTTTTGGATCATCCTGATAAAACATTAAAACTTGTAATTTCATTTTAATCAACAGTTAGATAAGAACTATTTTGAACTTACTCTAAAGTTTTGTACGTTATCTTGTAATAAAACCGTGAAATCTGATCATCATCTTTGAGTATTTCAACAGTCCAAGTTTCATTGGGTAAAAATTCATCAGAAGACTCTGGCAAAATACTAAATTTTTCAAGACGTGCATCTGAACCACTATATCTAACATTCAGATGATTTCCATCAACTTCTATAGTTTGGTAGATTTGTCCAGGAGTTCTAGTAGATTCATGTACCAAGCAATCATTATCACTAGGACCAATAACACAGATTCCACTGGAAGTAGAAACCTTAAGATCTACAAATGATTCATCTCCTCGTACTGAAGTTATCAAGGAACCAGCAAGTACTTTAGGCGCAATAGATGCAATATCAGTAGTTTTTTCTTCAGTCAATATAGATATCGTATTTTCAGAGATTCTATTTTCCCTCTCAATTACAGTACTAGGTTTAATGGCTAGTGGTTTTTCTACAACATCAAATAAAATAGATTTAGTTTCAAAACCGGAATCAACTGTTATCTCATAAGAGCCAATTGCAGAAAAAGTGTCAGGAATTACAAATTGATAAGTAAATGATCCAGAAGAACTTGGGCGAATTGTAGTTACAGGGCCAGTATGTTTACCGCAATTAAATGTACCACAAGTAATTTGTGAGTCAGATTTTTTGATTATACTAACATCAAATTTTTCAATATAGATCAACTTGTTTGGTTTTCCATTGATTTCCACTACATCACCAGGATAGTATTGGGTTTTATCGGTAGACAGTAAAAGAGTCACGGGTTTGTCAACACCAAGTGCATAATCATTTGCAACACTAAAAGTTGATTCACTACGTGCACTTCCATAAAGAGCTTTTATAGAATATGTCCCTTCAGGGAATACTGGTATTGGTAATTCAAAGAGACTGGTGAATTCTCCACCCTGATTAGGATAAACAGCAGATTCGTAAATTTGTTTTGCTGGGAATGAACCATCCAATACCTTAATTGTAACTCGCTGAGTAACAACAAGTCCCTCATCACCTTGTGTACGCTTTAGAACATTTCCTACAACTTTGAGTTTTTCTCCTGCCTGATACAATGATTTTTCAGTAGTTACGTATAGAGGAGATGTACTTAGAGTATCATTTTCTGGATCCTCGGAGACTTTGAAGAAAAGAGAGGTGCTCTCACTGCTAGTTGATACTTTAATTTTGTAAACTCCAAAATTAGATTTGACTACATCTTTTCCCGTATTGACTTTGATATTCTGTACTTTTTCTGCAACAGGCGCAGTCCAAGACCAGGAGAAACGTTGATTATCAATAGTGGCTCCAGAAAGAACTTTTGTTCCATCAGGTTTTGTCAATGTAATAGTTACGGAAGCAGCACCTGTAGGAGGCATAATTCCAGTTAAATGAACAGTTTCACCTAGACCGTATACGTCTTTATCAACAGATATTATTGCACCATCTTTCAAATCAAGTGGATTAATTACCGAAAATGTTTTTGTTGCAACATGATTTGAAAATTGAGATTTTATGACATAGTTTCCTTCTGTAAATACACTTCTTGTCACATCTAAATTAAGCAAATAATTTCCAGATGTTTCAGGAATTGCTGTAAAAACATATGCAACAGCCACGTCATCGCTATATTTTGTTTGTGTACCAGATAAAGCCGTGATCTTTAACGGGGTTCCATCTTCATGTGAAATAGAAATTTTTACAGGTACGCCGGTTTTATAACTTGAATTACTGAGTGGATCTTTTATGAAACCACTAATAACCATTTTATCTCCAGGTTCATAAACTTCTTTATCAGAATTAACTGTCAATGATGAATCAGAATCTACAAAACTCTCAGGATTGGAAACTACATGGATAATACTAGTTGCAGTACCAATACTTTTTGAAACGGTGATTTTATAATCACCTAATCGTAATTTATTGTCTGGAATTGTAAAACTATAAGCAAATGATCCATCACCCATAATTCTCACACCATCAGAAATCTTAAATCCAGAATTGCTGCCAGTAGAAGAACTTCCTATCGAAGATTGTTTTGTTTGAACAATCTCCAAATCCAAAGTGTTAACCCATTGCTGGTTTAGTCTACCAGTAATTTTGACTTGATCACCAAGAGCATAGGCTACCTTATCAGTCCAAATTGAAATTGGTACAGATTCTTTAATATCCTCTACTACATCAAAATTAACAGAGGTAGATTTACCTGAATATTCAGCATAAATTTCATAAGTTCCATAGACAGGTGTTACTGTGGATACATAGAAAGTAGTTTTGAATTCACCATTAGTTGGATATAGATTTCCAACAGATACAACTTTGTTGTTAGAATTTTTTACAATCAATTTCATTCCCTCAAGAGGGATAATGTTTGAAGCATTTCCAGTGATTGTAACTGATTGGCCTGGAATGTATTGCGAGTTATCAGTGAATATGCTAAGCGAATCTTCAGCCTTTATTACTTGATCAGGAGTTTCATAACCTACAGAAAAGTCAGTACTAGCATGTGCACCGGCATATGTGACAGATACATTGTATATTCCTTCATAAATTCCTAAAACTTGTCGTAGACTAAGTGTTGCTTTATAATTAAGATTAAGATCAGGATACATAGTCATAACCTTGTTAAAATTTGGACCAGTGATAGTGATGGTAATTTGTTGAGGTTGAAAATATGGTTTCACAATAAAAACTTGTTCAGATACACTACCACGAATTATAGCAGTTTCACCAAACAGATAAAAATCTTTTTCAGATGAAACAGAGACAGTAACATCATTTGATTCTTGAGTATTAACAAATTTGCCATTAGATGAACCAGCAGTTGATTTTGCGAATTTCCAATCAGTTAAAGTATCCAAGTCATAACCATCATAGATTCTCTGCCAAGATGTAAAATCATTTTTGATATCAGTAAGTATAGAAGTTTTATCAATGACAACACCATTTTTGTCTCTAAGTTCAACAGATTCATTAGAATCAGTAAACCAAAGATTTTGATAAGAATAAGTTAAAAATTGTCCAGATTTAATTACAGTTCCACTTGGTATGGTCATTGTTTTTTTCAAAACTGTAGTCGAGGCAATTTTCCAACCACCCAAATCAACATTAGCATCTGTAGGGTTATAGAGTTCCACCCATTCAGTAATAGATGTTGAATCATTTCCTGGTGGATTGATATCTACTTCATTGATTACGACATGATCAGCGGTTTGAGCATATACAGGTACGATAATTCCCACAAGCAAAAAAAGACAAAATACTAAAGGTAGATTACGATTCATTATTGCTTCCTGATAAGATGATTTAAAAGCCTCATTTTAGAATGGAATTGAGCAAAAGTTGAGCTTGTTGTTAAAGTTGACCTCAATTGTATGACTTTTTGTGGATTTTTCATGTCTAAATTACAATTTTTTGGTATTTAGATGACACGTAGGATTGATCCGAATAGAAAAGGCGTTAAATATTAGATAAAATCAAAGGATTGGTAAAAAACCAGACTCAGTTAAAGATTTTAATCCAATAAATGAAACACAATCAAAAGCCTGAATTTCTTTATAACGATCTAATTTCATCCAAGCATCTCATCAACAAGTACCTTGAATGTTCCATATGGCTGTGCGCCAGTTATCATTTCAGCTTGTCCCTCTTGAGGAATTATGATGAATGTTGGAGTAGATCTTACCCCTGCATCTGATGCAATTTTTTTGTTCTCATTTACCTGTTGCTCATATTTTTTAGAGTCAAGGCATTCATTGAATGAATCTACATCAAGACCATTAATTCCAGTCACCAACAACTTTAGATTCTCCGAATTTGCCCAACCATCATTTTCATGTCCCTGATTTGCATATACAAAATCATGATATTCCCAGTATAGATCTTGCTCCGCTGCACAATAACTTCCAGCATGGATGGTTATAGAGTCTGGCCCAATAATGGCAAAATCAACGTAGATGAGACTTACCTTGCCAGTTTCAATTAGGTTTTGCACTATTACAGGTTTGGTATTCTCATTCCATCTCTTGCAAAACGGGCATTGATAGTCACCAAATTCTATAATGGTGACAGGTGAGGATAGATCTCCTAGAACAGGAGAGCCATTTCTTGTATCTAATGATAGTTTGGTGGCTCTAGGATTGTCTGCCTTGATCGAATCTGGATTCATTGCAGCTGCAGTAATACCCACAGCAATCACTACTGCAATTATTCCAATTATTATGAACTTGGTTTTTGAGTTTTCAGAAGGTTTTGTCTTTCTGTTTCTCTTTCCCATACCGTCAATTTGTTGTGGGTATTAAAAGAATTTATCCAAAAAGAATGAATTACATATATTATTCTCCAAAGCATAACTGAGAAATTACGCACTACAAGCAAATTAGCTAAATAGTATTTCTTGGTAGTTTTAATAAGGCATTGAATTGATATAAAAAGGATTTTCTTGTATCTAAGATTTTGGTTTCAATATAGTACAAGTATTATTTTAAAGGTTTTTTTGCATCTTCAATTTGATTTGTATGTACATAGACATTTCCATTATCGTCGTAATCACATATTTTAAAAGGATAAAAAAATAATCTAATTTTTTAGTTTTAAGACACTTAAGAAAATTATTCTTTGGAGCAATCACAATTTGAACACATCTTATTGATAATTTTAGAACCACATTCCATACATATGCCCTCACCTACATCTGCACGTATGGATTTGCGCTTTTTTCCAACGTAGAGTTTAATTCCAAAATACATAAGAATTACTATGATAGCTGCATAAACAGGGGCCATGAATGGAATCAGACCAATCATAAATAGAAAGAGACCTACAATCAAAACAATTTCTCGCCTTTCAAATTTCAATAAAATCAAAATGATGTCAAATCGATAAAAACATGCCGGAGCTCAGTGCCATTAGTTTACTTCATTTTAAAGTCATTACTCTAACTCATCTTCATTGCTCGGCAATTAATCTAGAAGATAATTTCTTTATAAGATAACAAAATGGTGGGATCGGAGAGATTTGAACACTCGACCTCTGCGTCCCAAACGCAGAATCATACCAAGCTAGACCACGATCCCAGTATGCCATAAAAATTGCCCAATTTAAGCTTCACAGATAATAATTTGAGCAAATTTTGAAGATATTATTGCTGTTTTTAGAGTTTTAAGAAATAAAATGTATCAATCTAATGAATTGTAATAATCCCAATCTCATGCCAATAAAATTTACTATTATTTCATGGTTCAAATTCGATTGATCATTACATGCATGTGGCCATAATTATGGAGACATAATCCATACTTGCCTGGAAATTAAAGGGATTTAAAAGATCACTCATCATAGATAAAAAATTCATTAGCATTGAAATTTTAGTTAACATATGACAAAAAATGCCATCATACTTCACAAAAAACTAAAAGGTAAAATCTACATTGAAAGCAAAATTCCCAAAATAACAAATGAGAATTTGCAACTCATTTACACCCCAGGCGTAGCAACAGTATGTAAGGAAATTCTTAACAATCCCAATCAGAAATATCATTTAACCACCAAGGGAAATAATGTTGCAATAATTACTGACGGAACTAGAATCTTAGGACTAGGTGATATTGGTCCGGATGCGGCGTTGCCTGTAATGGAGGGAAAGTCAGTGTTGTACAGAGAATATGGAAAAATTAACGCTTATCCAATATGCCTTAACACTACTGACAAGAAAAAAATCATCGATACAATAATTGCGATAGAACCTATGTTTGGTGCAATAAACCTAGAGGACATTGAATCACCAAAGGTGCTTGATATTTCAAATGAAATTGTAAAAAAACTATCAATACCAGTGTTCCACGATGACAGACACGGAACAGCGATTGTGGTTCTAGCAGCCATGATAAATTCGCTAAAAATAATGAGTAAAAAAATATCAGAGATCAAAGTAGTAATAGTTGGTGCAGGTTCTGCAGGGTATGGTATTGCCAAACTGTTAAATTTTGCTGGCTGTAAAAATATCATTGTGCTAGACTCCAAAGGAGCAATACATAAAAAAAGAAAAACCAACATGAACAAATACAAACTAGAACTTGCGCAATTTACAAATCAAAAAGAAGTAGGATATCTTGAGGATGTAATAAAAAAAGCAGATGTATTCATCGGAGTATCTGGAATCAAGAATCTCCTAAAACCTAGAATGATCAAAGAGATGAATGAAAGTCCAATAGTATTTGCACTTACAAACCCCGAACCTGAGATAGATCCCAATATGGCAAAAAAATATGGTGCAAGTGTAGTTGCTACTGGAAGCTTCAGATATGAAAACAAGGTGAATAATGCCCTGGTTTTTCCGTATCTGATGAGGTCAATATTAGATTTGAAGATACAAAAGGTAACTCTAGAAATATTATACGTTACTGCTTTAGCAATTGCCAATACTGTACCAAAAAACAAGCTTGCCGAAAATCACATAATTCCCTCAATCAATGACAAAAACCTACAAAAAAATATTACCAAATCTTTAACAAATATCTAGTATTTCAAATACTGAATTTAAAAGATTGAATTTACAAGTTGAAGGGAAGCCTCAAATTAAGCCCAATGTGGAGGTTAGGTGCATATAATAACTCAAATCAAATCGGTAGATAATCATTTTAAAGGTAGTTAAAAAAGCGAAAATATGGTAATCGAGGAATATATCAAGGCAGGTAAGATTGCATCAGAAGTAAGAGAGATGGTTCGAAAAAAGAATTGGGTTGGCAAGTCAGTTTATGATATTTGTGAGGAAGTTGAAAATGAGATTAAAAAAAGAGGAGCAGGATGTGCTTTCCCAGTAAATGCAAGTATCAACGAGGTTGCTGCACATTATACTGCAGAGCCAAATGATCCTATCACGATCAAAGACACAGATTTGATAAAGATTGATCTTGGTGCACAAATTAATGGGTACATTGCAGATACTGCGGTTACTGTCTGTTACGACGTACAGTTTGATAGTCTAGTTCAAGCCGCAGAAGAGGCATTGGCAAATGCAATGTCCATGGTAAAAACAGGAGTCAAGGCAAGCGATATTGGACGTACCATAGAAACTACAATTAAAAAAAGAGGGTTCAAACCAATTGCAAACCTTAGTGGACATTCATTGGATCAATACACAATACATGCGGGAAAATCAATTCCAAATATTTGGTCAATTGGGGGATTTTCACTTTCAGAGAATTCAGCCTATGCATGTGAACCATTTGTAACAACAGAACAAGGAGGAGGGTTTGTAAGAAACGGAAAAATAAAAAATATTTTTGCGCTTAATTCACGAAAGAAAACAAAGAACGAAGAAGCAGATAAACTTCTGGATTTTATTTGGAATAATTTTAACATGCTGCCATTTGCTTTGAGATGGCTAGTAAAAGATTGGGAAGAAAAGAAAGCAAGAGAATTATTACATGTGTTAATTAACAAGAAAGCTGTTCAAGCATATCCAATTCTGATCGAAGTAAACGAACAAAAAGTTGCTCAAGCAGAACATACATTCATACCCAATGAAAACGGGGCAACAGTTACAACTCAGATCCAATAAAAATACAAAAGTACATGAGATAATTTGAGTGATGAAGTAAGACCTTGTCCGCAATGTGGGGGATTTATGTTCAAAGAACAAGGAGAGAGCATATCATGGTTTTGTCCTTCATGTAATGTAAAATTTAGAACAAAATAATCCAATCATCCATCTAAAGGTTCGCCAAATATTTTTTCAATACTAGTGAGATTACCACATGAAATGCATTTTGAAGACATAGTGAATAATGTATCACCCTCTGAGAATGCTCGTTTTTTCATAGCATTGCATTTAGTACATTTTTCAACAGTAAATGCCATAACAATTTTTTTTTTCTTTGAGAAATTCATTGTGGAACTCCTACTGTATTACCTACACCAATTATCACCAGAGATTGGCCAGGTTTAGTATTTTCGCGAATCATCTCATAGAGTTGTGAGCGGGCATTATCTGCAGTATCAGCTATATCTTTTGTCATCAAAGTTATTGCCTCTTTTACAGATTGTTTAATCACAATAGAAAAGATTGGTATCTGATGAGATGTGGCAATATCTTCAATCTGAAATCTTTCAGTTCCAATTCCACCTATTGCCGCACCAAAACCTCTTGCAACAGATGCGGAATCCTCACCTTCCAATTTTAATGCAGCATCAATCATAATTATTGCATCAAGTTTGTTTCTAGAAATAAGATTTTCCAATGCATCAGCAGGCCTACCCACTGTAGAGCTAGGTCCTTCAGCTTTTAAAAGAAATAATGTTCTATCCTCGAAATCAATTTTTGCAAGACTGGTCTGAAATGCGATTGATTCTTTGGAATTATTTAACATCATTTTTCCGACAACCATTGGACCTATTCCATCTCCAATTGGTTGACCCAGTTTAAATGGAGAAATTGCATCCCTCATGGCCTCTGCCTGTTCCATTATGAATGGGAGAATCATCTGTAGAGGTAAAATCAGCGGATAATTGTTTTGTTTTTTTGCAGTCAGAAACATGTGATTGATTATTTTATAGATCATTTGTAATGAGGAAGATATTTCAAGTAAAGTTTGAACTTTGGCTAATTCATAATTATTGATTTCTGGAGAAAGTAATTTTACATGTTCTCTACTATAGTCCTCTCTTGATCTAACAGTATGTCTAACTTTGTCAACTATACCATTAGGATCCATATCAACTGGCATGATTGTAAAATAATCTAAAAATTGATCAATTTTTTTTGTAGGATCATTCTTTGGATTCAAATTATTTTTTACATAATTAATTAATTCAGAACGAGATTCGGATCTAAAACCATCTAGTTTTTTGATTGCTTTATTGAGTTCATTAGAAGTAACAAGTAATTGAATTCTTTGACCATAAAAAATAAAAAGAACTATTGGAAGGATCCAAATTAGCATCATTATAGGATTTGTTTCATCATTCATTGCAAACAATTGATCAAAATCAAAATTTGTAAAATTCACTAAATTCATCACCTGCCAATTCCAAATTAAACCATTCGTCAGAAGGGTAAAAAATAGTAAAAAATGAATAACAAGAGTCAAAATAATGGCGAGTGCTTTTATTATAGTTCAAATATAAAAAAATCCGAATATGCCACAAACAAAACCTATCATAAGCGTGGAAAATGTTGTAGCATCCGCAGACGTTATGCAAAAAATGGATTTGAATGAAATTACAAAAACATTTCCAGATGTGGAGTATCATCCAGATCAATTTCCAGGACTGGTTTTTCGACTAAAAACTCCAAAAACGGCAACATTGATCTTCACATCAGGTAAAATGGTATGTACAGGCTCCAAATCTGAAGAAATGGCAAGAAAAGCAGTGAAAACAGTTGTGCAGAAACTCAGAAAAGGAGGCATCAAAGTAAAAAAAGACGCAGTAGTTACAATTCAAAACATTGTAGCTTCAATCAATTTAGGTGGAAAGATTCACTTAGAGCAAGCAGCAAGAACATTGCCACGAAGCATGTATGAACCAGAACAGTTTCCGGGACTAATTCATAGAATGCTAGACCCAAAAACAGTAATTTTGTTATTTTCATCAGGGAAACTTGTTTGTACAGGTGCTAAACAAGAACCAGATGTATATAGATCAGTAAATAATTTGCATGCGTTACTCGAAGAAAAAGATTTGATGATTTATGACTGATCGCATAAAATCAATATTATATTATTTAATTAAAACTCAAAGAATTAACACATAGCAACATAGACAAGGTACAAACCAAGATCAATCTTGATCTTGGAATTAGACTATTCAAAATTACTTTTCAAAAAATAAATAAATTATTTTATTGGACTTCCAAGAGGAACATCTTCTGTCACAGTTAACCAAAAGGGCTTATCATCAACATCAGCTGCCAGTAACATTGCATTTGATTCAACTCCCGCCATCTTTTTTGGTTCAAGATTTGCAACAACAATGACGGTTTTACCCACAATATCTTCAGGTTTATAGTATTGTGCACCACCAATTATCACATCACGTTGATCACCATTTCCCAAATCAATTAGACCTTTAACGATCCTGGATTTACCTTCTATGGGTTCAGTTGCAATGATTTTTGCAACTCTAATGTCGATCTTTGCAAAGTCATCATACGATATAGTCAACATAATAAACCCTAATTTTCCCGCTTAAAATCAATTTCCAATTTATTGTAATTCCTTTTTGTTAATCCCAGAAGTTTCAATTTCATATCTTAATGCTGCCGGCATTTCCATGTATTTTTTGTTGACAAGTTCGATTATTTGGTCTTCAGGAACATGAACTTTTGCTAGTAATTTCCCTCTTTGATGAGCATACGCATTTTTCCAAAACCCAGCACCATCAAAAGTTTCAATTTTTGGCATGTATTTTGTAGGTTTCATTTTCTTTTAAATTTAAAGTGACTGTGACGGAAGAGTGGCAAACGCCATTGGAACTGGAGTTACTGTTCCGGATTTTAGGCATGTTGCCCATCACAGTCTACTACAAGTCGTACAGGAATCTAATATATTTAATGCGGAATTAGTATAAAACATGGCTACAATAGAAGTTGAGGTGGAAATTAATGCCTCAGTAGACAAAGTGTGGGATATTGTTTCAGACATGGATAATGAACCAAAGTTTTGGAAAGGAACAAAAGAAGTTAGAAACATATCCAAAGACGCAAACATCATCAACAGAGAAGTTACAATAGTTTTCAGAGATCAAAAATGCCTACAGGAGGTTAAACTTGAACCAAAAGAAAAGATAATAGTCAAATTTACAAAAGGCATCATAAACGGAGAAAAGATTATTGTGTTAATGCCTAAAGGAGAAAAAACTTTACTTCGTACAATTTGGGATGTCAAATTATCAGGTATGATGGGAATGTTTACAGGAATTATAAAAAATCACATCAAAAGTGGTACAGAACAAGCAATGCAAAGCATCAAAAAAGAAGCAGAGTGATAATATATGGAAATAATTTTAGATTTTTTCAATTATGGATTAACGGCAATTTTAATTGGAATTTCTGGAGCTTGGATATTTCTCATCAAATCCATTATTGAATCAGTGAAATTAACACCATATCTAGATAAATTTGAGAATACGTCCAGATCAACTCCCAAAGTTTCAGTTATTCTACCAGCAAGAAATGAGGAGGAGTTTCTAGGAAAATGTTTAGAATCATTGTTAGAACAAGACTATGAAAATTATGAGATCATAGTAATAGATGATTCATCAGAGGACTCTACAGGAAAAATAATTTGCCAATATGCTAAGAAAAACTCCAAAATAATTCATGTGTCTGCAAGACCAAAACCTGAAGGATGGATGGGTAAAAACTGGGCATGTATGGAAGGATATAGAAAAGTAACTGGAGAACTTTTGTTATTTACAGATGCAGACACAAAACATTCTAAAAATACCATATCGTTAGCAGTAGCACATTTAATTTCATTTAATTTAGATGCATTGTCTACCATTCCAAAAATGTTAACATTTGATTTTTGGACAAAAATATCACTTCCAATGATATCCACATTTTTACACACTAGATTTTCTGCACTAAATGTAAACAATCCTTCAAAGAAAACAGCATATTTCTTTGGAAGTTTTTTCATCATGAAAAAAAATACATATGATGAGATAGGAATGCATGAAGGAGTAAAACACGAAATTATTGAAGATGGTGCACTTGGTAAAAAAACAAAGGATCTTGGATATAAAATAAAAATAGTTAGAGGAGAGCACCTTATTCATGCTGTTTGGGCACGAGATAAAATCACGTTATGGAATGCATTAAAAAGATTAATGGTTCCTCTGTATCTTCAAAGTGAAAAGATTGCGATAGGAAGTTTCTTTGCAACATTATTTTTGTTGTTTGTGCCATTTCCAATATTTGTAACTTCAGTGCTTTTACCTGCAGAAACAATATCTGCAAAAATGCTTTGTGTTGCAGCAGCTCTTGCATCATTTTTGATTTATGTGGCTGCAATTATTGAAACCAAATTTTTACTCGAATTAAGATTAATCCATGCATTATTTGCCCCATTAGGAGGTTTGGTGGTGGTTTTAGGATTTTTGAGCGGATTACTTCAGGCAAAAAAATCATCATCAGTTTCATGGAGAGGAAGAAATTATTCAATGAAAGATCATACTCAAAGTTCAATCAGTGTATAGCAAGCCTTTTAGATAGAAAACAAGAAATTAAAAAATCGTGGACAAATCAAGTGTATTTGTAGGTGGAGTTGTTGGAGCAGCAATAGTTGTAGTCATTGTTGCGGCACTATTTGTTTCACCGCCAATATCACAAAAATCAGATATTGTAATTAGCAAAGAAAATACATCTAGTGCATTAGCAGAAATATCGCCAAATTATTCGGGGTTATCGCTAATTGAAATTTTTGAAAAATCAGAATCAGGAGTAGTAAGAGTCAATGTACAACGAAATGATACAAGTGAGAGAGTAGGAGGGGTTGGTTCAGGTTTTGTGTTTGATAAAAAAGGACATATAATAACAAACGCTCATGTTATTAAAAATGCAGTAAAAATGGCAGTCACATTCCTTGATGGTAGATCATATAATGCAGAAATCATCGGTGTTGACGAATATACAGACATTGCAGTGATCAAAGTAAATGCAGATTTGAGTCTCTTACACCCACTTTCACTAGGAGATTCATCAAATCTTAAAGTTGGAGAACAGATAGCTGCAATTGGAAATCCATTTGGATTATCAGGTTCTATGACTTCAGGAATTGTAAGTCAGTTGGGAAGATTACTTCCTTCAGGTTTAGGATATTCAATTCCAGATGTAATACAAACAGATGCAGCCATTAATCCTGGTAATTCAGGTGGACCACTACTAAATATGCGAGGAGATGTTGTAGGAATAAACACTGCAATTCAATCAGCTACTGGGGAATTTACAGGTGTAGGGTTTTCAGTACCATCGCAAACAATTGCCAAAATTGTTCCAACACTGATTGAAAAAGGAGAATACAAGCATCCATGGATCGGGATTGCTGGAAGAGACATAGATCCTGATCTAGCAAAAATTTTGAATCTCAAAGATGCCATAGGATTTTTAGTTGTAACTGTAGTAGACGATAGTCCAGCTGCTAAAGCAGGTTTGATCGGATCTGAGAAAACTATTGAGGTGGAAGGAATAAAATATCCAATTGGAGGAGACATTATTTTATCAGTTGACAAAATTGAAGTCAGAAAGATTGACGACATACTGATTCACTTACAAAGATCAAAGTCAGTTGGGGATGAAATGGTTTTAGAAATACTCAGAGACAGTAGAACAACAAACGTAATAATAGTACTTCAAGAAAGACCAAATGGTAATTAAAACAAAACAAGCATAAATACCACTTTGTAAGAATCCTTTCTGTTGAATGATCTTATTTTAGACTCTGAGGAATTAAGTCGTGTTTTAGAGGATAAAGAAATTTCACAGCAAGACATCATTGAAGTGTATAAAAATTCAATAGAGAATCCTGATGAACTTTTTTCTACTGCGCAGGAATTGAGAGAGAAATTCAAGAAGAATTCAGTTACATTTTCGAAAAAAGCATTTTTCAATATAATTAATCTCTGTAAAGATACCTGTTCATATTGCACATACAAATCTGAGCCAGGAGAACAAAAACTTTCTCTAATGTCAAAACAACAAATTTCAGAATTACTACAACTTGCAAAAAAATACAGGTGCACTGAAGCACTTTTTGTTACAGGTGAACAGCCAGAACAAAAATATCAAGAAGCAAGAGATTGGTTAAAGAAAAATGGATTTAGTTCAACGGCAGAGTATCTAATTCATGCATCAGAACTAGCATTGGAATCAGGATTGTTCCCTCACACTAATGCAGGAAACTTAAATTTTGAAGAGATGAAGGAGTTAAAGAAATCAAATGTATCAATGGGAATAATGCTTGAAAACATTAGCGAGAGATTAACAAAAAGAGGAATGCCGCATTATTTGGCAGCAAGTAAAAGACCAAAAGCAAGATTAGAAGTGCTAGAGAACTCTGGAAGATTAGGAATACCTATGACTACAGGAATACTAGTAGGAATAGGAGAGACGATGCATGAAATCATAGACTCCATATTTGCAATAAAACATTTACATCAAAAATATGGGAATATTCAAGAAATTATTTTACAAAATTTTCAACCTAAAGAAGACACTTTAATGAAAAATGAACCATCAGCTGATGAAAAATATTTCAAGATAGTGGTTGCGTTAACAAGAATAATCATGCCAAAAATGAACATACAAATCCCACCAAACTTATCTCCGAGATCATATCAGAGTTTCTTATCAGTTGGAATTAATGATTGGGGTGGAATCTCACCACTTACTCCAGATTTTGTAAATCCTGAATTTTCTTGGCCAAAAATCAATGATGTCGATAAGAATTCCAAAAAAGTAGGATTTGAATTAAAATGCAGATTCCCAGTATATCCCGAATTTTTTTCATTTATTAGTAAAGAGTTAAGAGACAAGATGATAACAATTGAAAATGATGAGGGACTAGTAAAAGAGGAGTATTGGAAATGATAAATAACATAGAAGCACTTTTTAAAAATGCAGACCCAATTGTATCTGAAATTTTAGACAAGGCATTATCAGAAAAAGAAGTGTCAACAGAAGAAGGATTGGAGTTATACAAAACTACAGGGTTAGACTTTCATTTAGTAGGAATGGTTGCAAATGAATTAAGAAAGAGAAGAGTAGGAGATATTGTCTCATATGTAGTAAATAGAAATATCAATTTTACAAATGTCTGTATCAAACAATGTGGGTTTTGTGCATTTAGTAGAGATTTTAGAGAAGAAGAAGGCTACTTTCTACCAACCGAAGAGATTGTACGAAGAGCAAAAGAAGCATATCAATTAGGTGCAACAGAAGTCTGCATCCAAGCAGGACTACCACCGGATATGGATGGTCAATTATACGAAAATATTTGTAGAGAAATCAAAAAAGAAATACCAGATATTCATATTCATGGGTTTTCTCCAGAGGAGATCTTATACGGAGCATCAAGATCAAATACATCAATAGAAGATTTTCTTAAAAGAATGAAGGAAGCAGGTGTAAACACACTTCCAGGTACATCAGCTGAAATTCTTGATCAAAAGTTGAGAGATAAGATATCCCCAGGAAGGATTAGCGTCAAAGATTGGGAAAAAGTTATCAAAACCGCACATAAGATAGGAATTAACACCACATCAACTATGATGTTTGGACATTTGGAAACACTAGAAGACAGAGTAAAACATATTGTAAAATTAAGAGAGATTCAAAAAGAAACAGGAGGATTTACAGAATTTGTTCCTCTAAATTTTATTCATATAGAAGCACCAATGTACAAACACCAAATACATGAAGGAATTAGACAGGGCGGTAGTGGTAATGATGTATTACTCACACATGCAATTGCAAGGATTATGCTAAATAATCACATTAACAATATTCAAATGTCATGGGTAAAGGAGGGTCAAAAAATGTCACAGTTATTACTTATGTGGGGAGCAAATGATTTTGGAGGAACACTAATCAATGAAAGTATTTCAACATCAGCAGGATCCGAACATGGTCAGTTGTTAAGACCAAAAGAGATTAAGAGAAGAGTAAGAGAGATTGGAAGAATTCCAGCTGAAAGAAACACACATTATGAAATTCTAAAAAAGTTTGAGGACGAAAATGAAACGGATGAAAAATTGGACAAAGTAAAAAATTCGCAGTTTGGTTCGTATGTTGAACTAATAAAAATTAAAAAATTCAAATATAAAAATCCAAGAGGCGAGTAATTGTCTGCCTTAGAAAAGGCATTAAAACATTCACAAAAAAGAGAAGTTGATGAATGTGAAATAACAAGTGTTAAAAAAAAGATCATCACAGTCAGAATTACAGATTCAGAAATTGTAGAAATCAAAGAAAATTTTAACAGAGATTTTGGGATCAGACTAATCCAAGATAAGAAAATTGCAGCAGTTCAAACTACAAATGAAAAAGAGATAGAAAAATCAATAGATGAAGGATTAAAATCATTGACAAATCTTAAATCCAGAGAATTTTGGAAAGGATTACCGTATTCAGTACATCATAAAATACTCAAGGGAACGTTTGATAAAGAATTAGAGCAGATTTCAGGTTCAAAAGTAATTGATATCGCACAAAGTATGATAAATTCATCCAATAATAATAAAATAGACACAATTACAGGATCACTTAACATTGTATCAGAAGATTTTGAATTAAGAAATTCAAACGGATTGTATTATGAGGAGAAAGCCACATACATTTCAGGAATCATAAATGCAGAATCAGAACATGGAAGAACACCAGTATCAGGAATTGGATATGATTGTGGAAGAACACTAGTAAATTTTGATATAGAGCAAATCGGAAATAATGCAAAAAATATGTGTATAGAATCAATAAATCCACAAAAAATTGATTCTGGAACATATTCGATAATTTTTGAACCGTATTCTGTTGGAGAATTACTTGCATTTGTTGTAGCACCAAATTTTAATTTTAAAACAGTTTCAGAAAAAAAAAGTTGTTTTTCAAAGGATTTTGAGAAAGATATTGCAACTAACGAATTTACCATGATTGATGATCCACATATTGCAGAAGGAATTGGAACTAAATCAATAGATGATGAAGGTATGGAAACTAGGAAAAATAATTTAATTGAGAAAGGGGTTTTCAAAAATACTTTTTCAAATCTTTTTGACAGCTATAAAGAAGGGGATAAATCTACAGGAAATGGTTTAAGAATAGGATCTCCATTGGGGAGGAGTTCAGAACCAATACCAATTTCAGCTCCACATAATCTCAAAATTGATTCTGGAAATAGTTCACAAGAAGAAATGATAAGAAATACAAAACACGGTCTAGTTGTAGGAAGACTATGGTACACATATGCAATTAATCCAATCAAAGGAGATTTTTCATGTACAGCCAGAAGTGGAATCAGAGTAATCAAGAACGGTGAAATCAAAGGAGCATGTAAATCAGTGAGAATAATACATAATCTTCCAATATTGTTGAAAAACATTTCAGAAATCGGAGACAATACACGAAATACAATTCAATGGGCATCACTTCCATCAATAACACCATCAATTAAAGTAGAAAACATATCAGTCAACAATATTTAGTGCGAGAAGCAAAATGCTATTTGAAAAAAGTAACAATAAGATATGCAAAATAACCTATAGTCAAACATATACCCATAGTCCTATTGATGAACCCAGTTTTTAATGCAATTAATAGAGATGCGCTAAAAATTATCATGATAGCATAATCAATATAGACATCAGATGATACTATCACTCCACCAAGAACAGCACCTACACCCATAATCATTAAAATATTGTAGATATTACTTCCAATAATATTTCCAACACCAATATCAGTATGACCTTTTTTTATTGCAATCATAGATGTGATTAGTTCAGGCAGAGAAGTCCCAATTGCAATTACAGTTAAACCTATAATTTTTTCAGATAGGCCAAATTCTTTTGCCAAAATCACTGCATTGTCAACTGTTAGCATAGCACCAACATACAAAAGAACAATACCAAGTCCAATAAAACCTGCAGATTTCAAATAAATGTTATTTTTTTCTAAAACAATTTCTTCAAGACTATTTTCTCGCTGTTTTTTTGCATCATTGTAAGTATAAAATGCAAATACACCCAACACACCAAGTAATAAAATTCCATCATATTGTGAAATTTCACCATCAATTGAAATCAATACGAGTAAGAAAGAAACGGCCAACATGATTGGGATGTCATTTTTTAATGAAGATTTGCTTACCGCTAATGGGACAAGAACTGAAGCTAAACCTACCACCAGTCCAATATTTGCAATATTACTTCCAACTATATTTCCCAAAATAATTGCACTGTGTTCTCCAGATGCGGCAATGCTTGCTGCAAGCTCAGGTGTGGAAGTCCCATATGCTACAATAGTCATTCCAATAATAAGATTATTTATACGGAATTTTTTTGCAATAGTTACACCGCCACTAACTAACCAGTTTCCACCAAAACATAACATCGCAATTCCAACTATTGTCAAAACGCCATTTAGAATAATTTCCACAAGAAGATTTCAATGCATGGTAGTTTAAATGAAATGATAATCAATTATTTTACAAGTCTAGCATTTCCAGTCAATCGTAAAAGTGTCTCAGATACAATTTATTACAGATTTTGGTAAGACAGATAATTATTTTGGATCTTTTAAAGATTCAAGAGTAGAATGGACATAATCAATTATTTTTAAATAATCTGCTCTAGGTTCAGTGCTAATCATAAACAGATCATTAGAATTAATTGGTATGCTAATTAAAGAAACTTTATCATATTCAGTGATAGCAGATCTTTCATGACCAATTCTATATGCCAAATTAGTATAAAGATCTCGTTTTTGTAAGGCATAATGAATTGACATCTTCATCTCATCAGTACTCAATATTTGATCAATGTTATCTTTTTGACCTCCTGATATCAATTCACCCTTGCTATTTGCAATACCTGCAAATCGAATCATGGGATCTAATTGAATGACTTGCTCACATAATTGGTCATATTTTTCACTCAAGACTTATCTCCTTATACCCTGAAATTTTAGCAATATTTCAGCGTTTACATTCAAATTAAATAAAAAATACGGCAAATCTAAAGTACCTTTTTAAATCTAGATTAGAAGACAAAAATTATGAAGAAAGTAGAAGCTATTGTTCAAAGTGAAGTTTCAAAACAAGTAGTAAACGCAATTAGAAAAATAGGAGTTGAAGGAGTAACAATGATTCAATCATTAGGACAAGGTGAAGGCGAACGTCCAGAAATAGGAGGACATCAAATTGAGTTCAATTCAACGGATGTGGTAATGACCGTAGTTCCAGATTCTAAGATCAAAGAAGTAATCACAGAGATCATCAGAGTTTCTCACACAGGTAAAAAAAGTGATGGTAAAATATTTGTCACCAATATAGAGGAATCATATGATATTGCTACAAAAGAAAAATCACAGTAATGAGGCAGAAAATTAGATCATTAGTTATTCACAGCCTCTATTTTTTTCACAAATAATTTTGAAAAAAAAGCCCTATTTATGAGAGTAGGTTGTTATCAAGCATAAAAATTAGATCGCAATTAAGCAAAAACACAATTATCAATGAAATTAGGTATAAAAAAATCAGATGTAAAGATCAATAAAACTCAAGTTAAAGACTAATAAGGTAATGTACCGTACTATACGGTATGATGCGAGCAAGACTAACATATGTCCCGCTAGAGGTAGCAGATCAATTCGAGGATTTCATCATAAAAAGAGATGAGCAAATTCTCGATGCAGTAAAAGCAAGGACAAGAGATTACAGTACATTGTCACTGTTAAAATTATTGTATCAGCTTAAAGGAAATCCCATGACATTTTCTGATTTGTATTCAAAATCAAAAATCAGAATGAAAAAATCATTCCTAAGCTATCTACATCTATGTGTGGATTACAAATTTATAAAAAAAGAAGCAGTTGGATCAAACATGATATACACGATTACAGACAAAGGAAGGATCATGTTAAATCTCTTTATACATAAAGAGAATTACCAAAATAGTGCAACTGTTTGAAAACAATTCCAAAAATTAGCATTGTAAGATAGAGCCAGATTGGAATGTTAATTTTTATTTAATTTTGATCATGTATAAACTGAAATTTGGGTAGAAGTAAAAGAAAAGTACTGAAAAGCAACTGACTCAAAGCATTCAAAAGTTAGTGGTTAAAGCAATTAAACATAATAAAAAAAGTAAAAAGATGCAAAGAGAGTTTCCAGAAGCAGAAGTATTTGAGTTAAAGAAAATAGAATTAAAGAGTCCAATAATTTTTGCAGGTTTTGTAGGTGCAGGTCTTGTAGGCCCAGTTGCGATAAACCATATAATTATAGAGTTAAAAATGTCAGAGATCGGAGTGATGAGATCAAAGTATCTTCCACCATCAACAGTTTTTATGAGAGGTAGATTACGTCATCCATTCAGATTTTATGCAAATCAAGAAGGAACAATTTGTACGATAATTTGTGAGATAACATTGCACATGAAGGGATTGTATTCACTAGTATCTTCAATTTTGGATTGGGCAGAGCAAAAAGGTTCTAAAGAAATAGTGATTTTAGATGGAGTTGCAAGTACAGAACACGATGATAAGGCATATTGTGCAGCTGAAGAAGATCTAGTAAGAACTATGGCAGAAAAAGACATCAGAATGATCCCACAGGGATTCATCACAGGTATACCAGGAGGCATACTAAATGAATGTCTAGTAAGGGAAATTCAAGGTTTAACGTTATTAGCAAAAGCAAATAGTGTATCACCAGATTCTGCCGCAGCTGCAACATTAATTGAAGCACTTAGCAAATTCTATGATATGAAGATCGATACATCAGAGCTAAGAAAAGATAAAGATAGGATTCATTCAGAATTTAGTAAATTATCTCAGAAATATGTAGAACATAGAGAAGAGATAGCCGGAATGTATATGTGATTTAAAATAGGCAAATTCTTTTATTCATATCAAATACGCATCAAACTATGACACTAACCTACAAGAAAGCAGGTGTAGATATTTCTAAAATCAAACAAAGTCAAAAAGTAATTGGTAAATTAATTGCATCAACTCATAATCTTCAAAGAAAAGCAAAGATAACACATGGATTCGGACATTATGCAGGGATTGTAGAAATTCCAGGGGGTAAACTTTTAGCAACACATACTGATGGAGTCGGAACCAAAGTAGTAATTGCAAACATGATGAAAAAATACAATACGATAGGGATTGATTGTGTTGCAATGAATGTAAACGATATAATATGTATCGGTGCAACACCAATATCATTTGTAGATTATATAGCTGCAAACAAAAACGATGTAACCATATTTAAAAAAATTATGGAGGGATTAGTAACAGGTGCAAAGAAATCTGCGATGCCAATAGTTGGTGGTGAAACAGCGATAATGCCAGATGTGATTGAAGGGAAGGGATTTGCATTTGATTTAGCAGGAATGGTAGTAGGATTACTAGAAAAAAAAGACATGATTCTTGGAAAGGAAATAAAACCAGGAGATATAATAATAGGTGCAAATAGTTCTGGCATTCATTCTAATGGATACTCACTTGCAAGAAAAGCGATTCTTGGAAAATACTCTGTAAAGGATAAAGTCAAAGGAGTTGGGACCATAGGAGATGCATTGTTAAAACCTACAGAAATATACACAAAACCAGTTCTAGAAATGATTCAAAAATGTAAAATTAACGGTCTTGCACATATCACAGGTGGTGCATTTACCAAACTATTACGACTAAAAACAATAGGTTACGAGATAGATTCTCTACCAAAAACACCAGCAATAATGAGATTAGTAGAAGAACAAGGAGTCAAAGATGAAGAAATGTACAAGACGTTTAACATGGGAGTTGGATTCTGTGTAATTGCACCAAAAGATCAGGTTACACGGATCAAATCAACGTTCAAAAAATACAAAATTTTAAGTCAAGAGATAGGAAGAATAGTTTCAAATAAAGGAGTTTTTGTAAACTCAAAAAAAATTGCTTAATTTAATAATAACAAAATAATTTTTAACCTAATTTAGCTTATATGATAGATTTCTTAAGCATAATAAGAGAAAGATGGCAGCAGAGGCTCACTTAATTGAAACAATTATCGGTGTAGGAATTCTTCTTTTTGCAGCTAAACTCATGGCTGAACTTTTCCTCAGATTAAAACTTCCAATTGTTTTAGGAGAGCTTTTGGCAGGAATGATTGTAGGTCCGTTTGCATTAGGCGGATTTTTCGTTATAGATGGGAAACAACTGCTGCAGATTAACGATGAAATAAGAATACTTGGAGAAATGGGAGCAATTGTAATTTTGTTCATGGCAGGATTAGAAATGACACCAAAAGAATTTCTCAAAGGCGGAAAAGCATCATTTACAGTAGGTACACTTGGAGTAGTAGTCCCATTCTTTGCAGGTCTTGTTGTTTTTCAGATGTTTGGTTTTGACGCATTACAGTCAATGTTAATTGCAACAGCACTCACAGCTACAAGTATTGCAATTTCAATTCAAGTATTGAGTGAATTTGGTAAAATCAAAACACCAGAGGCAAGACTCATTATTGGTGCAGCAGTAGTAGATGACATTTTGGCAATAGCAGTATTATCAGTTGTAACATCTATTGCAGGATCTGACGGCGGAATAGATAACATTGACATTTCTGAAATCATGTTTACAATTTTGCAAGTATTAGGATTCTTTGCAATAATGTTAATAGTAGCAGTAGTCATAATCCCAAAAATAATTACACCAAGGCTTTGGAAAGCAAAGGGTAGTGTTGAAGGGATAGCAACTGCATCATTCTTTGGCGCAGCAGCGTTAGCTGGATCCATAGGACTTTCACCCATTGTAGGAGCATTTGCAGTAGGAATGGCATTGTCCACTACAAAAGTATTTGAAAAAGTAGAAAACTATGTCGGAAAAATTGGTTTAATTTTTGCACCATTATTCTTTTCAATAATTGGAGCACAGGTAGACCTTAGAGCAGTTGATTTGAATATTTTGATGTTAAGTGGTGTAATAATCGTAGTTGCAGTTGTAACAAAGTTGTTTGGGTGTGGACTTCCTGCAATGATGTTTTTGAAAAGTAAGAGACAAGGAATGCGAGTTGGAATAGGAATGATTTCAAGAGGGGAAGTAGGACTGATTGTTGCTGGAGTCGGTGTCACTGCAGGAGTTTTAACTTCAGAAGTGTATTCAACAATCATAATTATGGTAGCAGTTACAACCATCATAACGCCAATTTGGTTAAAGATGGAATATAGAAAAGAACAAAAAATGGGTAACACTGAAACCACAATAAAATAAACATCAAAAAATAATCAAAATAAATACGAGGTATGCTCTACTACTAGAAATCACAAGTTTTTACTCAATTATCAATCAAAATAGATGGAATGTTAGAATTTTTCTCAAATTCAGTTATTTTGTCTTCATATTGCAAAGTTTGTGCAATATCATCTAATCCTTCCAAGAGAATTTTTTTCTTGTGAGGATCAATCTTGAATGATATTTTCTCAGAAGGAGTTATGATGAGTTGCTTTTCTAAATCTATTGTAATTTGTCTAACTTCATGCTGAAGTTTCTCAACTGTTTTTTCATCCAAAGAAATTGGTAAAACCCCATTTTTGAAGCAATTACTAAAAAAAATATCTGCAAAAGAAGGGGCAATAATTACAGAAAAACCATAATCAAGCAGAGCCCAAACTGCATGTTCTCGGCTTGACCCACATCCAAAGTTATCACCAGTTACAAGAATTTTAGAATTAGCGTATTGAGAATTATTTAATACAAAATCAGGCCTTTTATTTTGATTTTCATCATACCTCCAATCAAAGAACAAAAATTTCCCAAATCCAGATTTTTGAATTAATTTTAAGAACTGTTTTGGAATAATTTGATCAGTGTCTACATTGATCTTATCAAGTGGTGTTACAACGCTTGTCACTTTTTTAAAGGATTCCATATTAACTCAAATCCAGTTTTCTAACATCAACAAAATGTCCTTTGATTGCGGCTGCTGCTGCCATCACGGGACTTACCAAATGTGTACGCCCGCCAGTTCCCTGTCTACCCTCAAAATTTCTATTTGATGTACTGGCACATCTTTCACCAGGGGATAAAATATCAGGATTCATTCCAAGACACATACTACAACCAGATTCACGCCATTCAAAGTTTGCATCAATGAAAATTTTATCAAGACCCATCTCTTCGGCTTGTTTTTTTACCATCTGTGATCCTGGAACAACCATAGCTCTGACATGTGGAGAAATTTTCTGCCCTTTGATTACTTTGGATGCTTCAATAAGATCTTCTAACCGTGCATTAGTGCATGAACCAATAAACACTCTATCTATTTTAATATCCTCAAGAGGGGTTCCAGGTATAAGATCCATATATGCAAGTGCTTTTTCAGCTCCCTTTTTTTGATTTGGATCTCCTTTAGAGAAGTCATCTGCAGAGGGAACAGAATCAGTTACATCACAAGTCATTCCAGGATTTGTTCCCCAACTAACCTGAGGTGCAATATCATCAACATGTAAGATAAATTGTTTTTCAAATTTTGCATCACTGTCAGTTTTTAAAACATCTCTCCATGAATCTATTAGAGATTCATAATTTTTAGGGGTGTATTTTCGGCCTCTAAGATAATCATATGTTTTTTCATCAGGTGCGATCAAACCTGCTCTGGCACCTGCTTCAATAGACATGTTACAAATCGTCATTCTCTGTTCCATAGAAAGATCAGTGATTCCTTCACCACGGTATTCAATCACAGTACCTGTACCGCCACCAGTTCCAATATGCTTGATAATAGACAATATGATATCTTTGGCAGTTACCGCATGAGGGTTCCTTCGTTTTCCCTCAACTCTAATTTCAAAGGGAGTAGGTTTTTCTAGCCACAAAGTTTGAGATGCCAATACATGCTCAACATCACTAGTTCCAATGCCAAAAGCAAGGGCTCCAAATGCTCCGTGTGTAGAAGTATGGCTATCACCACAGACAATAGTGGTTCCAGGCAAAGTAATTCCTAGTTGAGGGCCAATTACATGTACAATCCCCTGATTAGGACTGTTAATATCAAACAATTTTATTCCAAAATCTTTACAGTTTTTTTCCAACGTCTGAATTTGAATTGCAGAAGTTTGATCTAAAATTGGAAGAGACCTATCATTAGTAGGAACATTGTGATCCATGGTCGCAATAGTGAGATCTGGTCGACGAACTTTTCTGTTGTTCAAGCGCAAACCATCAAATGCTTGAGGAGATGTCACTTCATGGACTAGGTGTCTATCCACATAAATTAAAGAGGGATGGTTTTGGTTTTCAACAACAATGTGAGATTCCCAGATTTTTTCAAATAGAGTCCTTCCCATTTCAATCTCGATCTGGATGGTATTTGAAGAGACCTCCTGCAGAAATTATTTTTCCAATAATTTCTGAAAAGGGCTTCATTTTGTATATTTTGTTCTTTGTTATATTCTCAATTTTGTTAGTAGATATATCAATGTCAATTTCATCGCCTTCTGAAATTTCATCATATGCGTCTTGTTCAATTTCGATTGGTAATAGAAATGCACCATCAACTGCATTTCGGTAAAAGATTCTTGCAAAAGATAATGCAAGTACTGCTTTTATTCCAGAATGAGACAAAGCAATAGGAGCATGTTCTCGTGATGAACCACAACCAAAATTCTTTCCAGATAAAATAAAATCACCTTCTTTTACTTTTGAATGAAAATTAGGATCAAGTCCTTCCATTGCATGAGTTGCAAGTTCTGTATAATCATGTACTTTTAGGTATTGCCCTGGAATAATCACATCAGTGTCTATGTTATCCTGTGCGTATTTTATCACATTGCCCTTCATTTCAAATCCCTCGGATCAGTGATTTTTCCAGTTACTGCAGATGCTGCAGCTACTAAAGGTGATGAAAGATAAGTCTGAGATTCAACATGACCCATTCGCCCTGGGAAATTTCGGTTAGTAGTACTAATGCATATTTCATCCTTTGCTAACACTCCCATATGTGCACCACAGCAAGCTCCACATGTAGGTGGTCCAACAGTTACACCTGCATCTAGGAAAATCTTCAATAATCCATTTTCCATGGCACGTTGATAAATCGAGATTGCCGCAGGTAATATTTCTGTCCTAATCTTTACTTTTCTTCCTTTAAGGATTCTTGCAGCAGCTTCCAAATCTTCGTATTTTGCACCAGTGCAAGAACCGATATAACATTTATCTAATTCAACAGAGGGAGATTCTCTTACAATTGAGATGTTTGCAGGAGAAAATGGTTTTGCAACAATTGGTTCCATCTCAGATCCCTCATATTCAAATATTTTTTCGTATTCAGCATCATCATCGCCTTTTACCAAATTAATATTTGTAGCACCTCTACGAGTAAGATAATCAATTACTTTTTGATCAGGCTCGACAATTCCATTTTTTGCCCCTGCTTCAGTAGTCATATTACACATGGTTAATCTGCTTTGAACAGACATTTCATCAATCCCACTTCCTCCAAATTGCATTGTTCTGTATGCACCACCATCAGTTCCTATGTCGCCAATAATTTTTAAAATAAAGTCTTTAGCCATAACATGATCAGGCAATTTGCCATTTAACTTAAAGTAAAAAGTTTCTGGAATTTTGAACCAAATTCTTCCATTCAATAAGACATAGGCAATATCAGTATGCCCCAATCCACATGCAAAAGCACCTAGTGCTCCTGTTGTGTTTGTATGAGAGTCACCACCAACATAAACATCACCAGGCATTACCATTGCCTCTTCATGAGATATAGTATGACAAATTCCATACTGACCCATTCCGTATTTGAAATGTTTTTCAATCCCATATTGTTTTGTAAAGTTTGACAATTTGACAATATTTTCAGCAGATATTTTTTCAGCTGAAGGAACAAAATGGTCTTCAGCTACCCAAACTTTTTTAGAATTCCATAGTTTATCAACTGAGATACCATGTTTCTTTAGTTTATCAAAGACCTTAATTACACCTGGACCAGATACATCATGCATCATAACCTTGTCAACATTGGCAAAAACGACATCATCAGGGGACACTTTGGATTTACCAGACGAACGTGCAAGAATCTTCTCAACTATATTCATAATTAAAAAAACTTGTTCTACAGATTAAAAGCTTTACAGAATCGACTTGTGTCTGATTCAAGAATGTCATATATGAGATCTACATCCAAAATATGCTTAAAAAAATCAATAGGACATTCTTTTTAGAGAGACTGCCTTGAATAACACACACATTCCTCACAGAAGACAAGAAAAGATCAGGTAAATACCAGTAATTAACGAAATTCATTCCATGTTAAAGACAAGAAACAGATCATACCTACTTGCAATAGAGCGCACAAGATTCAGACAATATTATCAGGAAAATCAACTAAGAGAATAAAGAAATAATGTTAACTATTCCATAGTTATTCAATGCATATGTGCTCAGGACTTCAAAGTAAAGATAACTAGATAAGTTTCCCAGAGTTGAATATGGTATAATTTTCAAATTAGATAATATTTGCAATTAGACTATAATGCTCTGAAGTCTAGTTATCAAATTAATTTAGAATTTAAGAATTCAAAGTAAATTTAACATAAATTTGCACTCAACAATAAACAATTACTGTCTATAAAACAAAAATATTACATAACCTACATATCCTGCAATCAGAAAAATACCTTCTTTTCTAGATATGATAAAACCACTACGCATTATTGGGATTAATACAAGACTAAATGCCAACATTATCCCTACATCAATTAGTACTTGTTCACTAACAGTTATACCTGAAATTAGTGATGAAATTCCTAGTATTGCCATGATGTTGAAGATGTTACTTCCTATAATGTTTCCAACAGCAAGATCTGCATGCCCCTTTCGTGCAGCAACTATTGACGTTATCAATTCTGGCAATGATGTTCCTATTGCAACTACTGTTAATCCCATGAATAATTTTGATATTCCAAAACTTGTTCCTATAATTACTGCATTGTCAACAGTAAGAAAGGATCCTCCAATTAAGAGCAATAAACCGGCCATCATAAATATAATGGATTTTGAAAAGACATTTTTTTGTAATACTTGTGCAACAGGGATTTTTTCAATATCAGCATCTTTCTTTGAGCTACGATAACTGTACCATGTAAAAATAATAATACCTACAACAAGCAACACACCATCTATAAAATCAATTTTACCATCTAGAATTATTGCAAATAACAGAAATGAAATTCCAATCATCAAGGGGATTTCCTTCCTAATTGTAGATTTTGAAACTATTATTGGGCTAATGACTGCTGAAACACCTAGAATTACTCCAATGTTTACAATATTACTTCCAACTACATTCCCTAAAGCAACATCAGATAGGCCTTGTATTGCAGAGGATATACTCACTGCAAGTTCGGGAGCAGAGGTTCCAAAAGCTACTACAGTTAATCCAATTACCAATTGACTTACTCCTAGTTTGTTTGAGATGGCAATGGAGCCCTTGACTAACCAATCTGCTCCAAAGTATAACATAGCCAGACCGCCTCCTACAAATAAAAAATTGAAAATTAATTCCATAACAAATATCCGTATAGAATACTTTCTAACTACTTTTCATTATGAACTTAGTGTTTTATCCATCTTCAAAAAAAATAGTTTTAAAGTATTTGATTTAAGGCTGCTCTATATTTTGGAATTGGTGAATATCAAATGCTTCTTTAGAAATTTCTGATCTTTGTTTAAAACTACAGATAAAATGATACTTTTCTTTGGTATCAATTTTTGGACAATAGTTTATTTTTTGGTATTAAAATGGATAACGAAATATATAAAATCAGAAACATCGATATCCTGGAAAAAATACGGATTATAGATAACCACGCTTATTTTTATGCCTATTTTTGTTGGTTCCAAAGCATTAAATTTCAATTAAAATTGAAAAGAAGTTCAAAGTATAAAAACAAGATTTTAAATATTTCAAAAAGGGGTAAAAAAATCAAAAAAATTAATTTCTAGACATTGTATTTAATTTGATAATGAAATTATATTCTTTTTATCTATGTACTATGGATATAATATCATGTCTTCAATTGAAAATTTAGAGCAAGCTTGTCACAAAGTTTTAGGTCTTCCAAAGATTAGATTTGTTGGAGTATTAAATAAAATGGGAAGGAAAATTGCAGGGGACTTTAAAGAAGGAATCACATCATTGCTACCAGATAAAGAGAATCGTAGGATGTATGTTCAGTTAATGTTAGAATATATGATGAGAAAAGATTTTGATAAACACTTAGGGTCTGTAGACTATATCGTTTCAAGAAGAAGTAATGTTACCATGATAAGTATTCCAACTAATGAATATCTTGTCTTAATATCTGCCGAAAGAGATGTAAACGTTCAAGATATTATCAGGCATGTAAATTCTGCTTTTACTACACTACCAGACATTAAACCCTAAATTTATGATTATGATTATTCACATCAAGGCTATTAACACAATCAGCAAAAATATTCCATATGCCAGAATCTCAACTGTAAAGTTACCTGAACTAAATAAATGAGCAACAGACCAAACAAATCCAGTGCCAATAAGCAGGAAAGAGTTGCCAGACAAAAAATATTGGATTCCAAAAAACACAGATTCCTCTAACAGTCATGAACTAAGTGCAAGGGAGAAAGATACTAGAAACTGAGGAATTTCATAATCAGACATTACATTTGTTGCAAGAAAAGATCCTGTATACATCAAAATCAGACTTAGCCCATTCAATAATCATAAACAGACCTCCAACAATACAAAAAACAATTAGAATTTTGTAGTATTCATCATAATAAAAATTCCTCAACAGGTCATAATTTTGAAGTTTAATTCATAACAGTAAAAAGAAAAGAAGAATATCAAATAATCATGAGCCTAACTGTAATACCTCTTTTAGCTGACAGAATGGAATCAGAATTTGATGTTTTTGATGCATTGTTAAATACACTAGATAAAAACAATACAAAATTGCAAGAAGGAGATGTCATAGTAATTTCAACAAAATACATTTCAAATTCACAGGGACGAATTGTAGAATTAGAAAAGATCAGAGTGTCTGAGCAAGGTATGAAGATTTCAAAAAAATATCAGTTAAAAATAGAAATTGCAGAGGTCATAGTTAGGGAATCAGATAAAATTTTTGGCGGAATAGGAGGATTTGTAATTACATCTTCAGATAACATAATAGCGCCAAATGCTGGAATTGACAAGTCAAATGCAAAAAAAGGCAGTGTGATACTATACCCAAATGACCCATATCTTATTGCAGAACAAATTCGTAGAAAGGTATTTCTAAAATTATTCATTCATGTTGGGGTTATTTTAGTAGACAGCAGACTAATGCCTGCAAGAATCGGTACATCAGGGGTTGCAGTTGCCTGTGCAGGAATTGAACCAGTTTTGGATATGAGAGCAAAAAAAGATCTTGAGGGCAACCCGCTAAAGGTTACATTCCAGGCAGTAGTAGACAATCTTGCAACAATTGGAAATCACAAGATGGGTGAGGGAGGAGAATCAAAACCATTTGCCATAGTAAGAAATTCAGAGGCAAAACTTACAGACAAAAAGATATTACCATCAGAGACTGCAATATCACCAGATCAATGTGTATATGTAAGAGGTTTGTCAAACCCTCCAAGCAGTTAACTGCCTATTTACTTCTGCTTTAAATATTGGTATTTTCTGGAATTAGCAATGGAATATATTACAACATATCCCAAGACAATTTCATTTTTTGATGGATTAAAACATAAGATTGATGCAGATAGTAAAGAAGGCGTAGAACAACTACACATTGTTGTGAAAAAAAGTTTTGAAGAATTAATGAAAATTTTCAAAGAAGAAGGATTTACCAAAGTTAAGTTTGAACATAAACAACCAGGACAAATAGGAAATGGTCTCAATCTAAAATTAAAAAAACCATGGGAGATGCATATAAGATTGGTTGATTTGAAGAAAGGATTGATTGGAATTCATGCGGAAGTAGAAGTTTCAAGAGATTACCTGCAACACTTGTTCTCTCAAAGAACTCCAGTTGTTTATGAAGTAGAAGAAATTCTGAAAAAATATCAAGTAGAATATAGTATTTGGCATAACAAAATTAAGAAAAACATCCATGCAATAGTTGACAACTACAAAGTTAAACTAGCGACACCAAGCATTCCAGTATTTGCATGGAAACCAATGTTATTTGTAATTGGAACAATTACTGCTTTCTACGGTTGGAAGTATTTTAACACAATCTGGTAAAATCTATACACCAAGAGTTTCAGCCTTACTTAGCTCTAGATAGACTTTATCTCCAACTGAGAGACCCATATCTTTGTATTCGTGCATTTCAAGTTTTAATTGAGTAACACCTGACTGCATTCCAAATCCACCACCCATTCCTGACATCATCTTATTTAGATCTTTCATCATGTCATTCATGTTTGTAAATCCCATTACTTTTGGGGCACCGAAAGGTGATGGTGGGTTTTGAGTCCCTTCTTTAAGATCTTTAATTGAGGACAAAGAGATCACTACATATGGTGCTCCATCAGGTGCAGAGTCAATACTTTTTACAACATATTCTTTTTTCATATCCGAATTATCACATCATTACATATAATTTTAATTTTAAGGTGAATTTAGACTATTTTTCATTACTACTGAAGATTTAATTACAATTTTGATGATTTTTATCTATTGACTGAAGATTTGAAAACTACATTAAGATATTATGGAATTTCGCCATGGGAGATTGAAGTTCTTTATGGATTTCTAAATTCACATTTTACTATAATTCAAGAAGAAATTGATTCTGATGATGATAATTTTGTGAGTTCATTAGATATGGAAATTCCGCTTCCATTTAATGAAGAATTTTTTCAATGGTTTGATTTTAAGCGATGGGAAAAAGTCAAGGCAGTTTTCAAAGAGATGAAACGTAGACGAGGTAGTGGTAATGCTTTGAAAATCAGAATTAATTTTTCTGGGAGTCCTAGAATCGTATTTACAATAGATATTGAAGATAGACAATGGTTTGATAATGCCATGGAAAAAATTGATTTTGTTTTAGAATTATTACCATATCATCTAGATCCGAAAAAATTACCATCAGAGATTACAGAAATAATCTACAAGTTTGATTCGGAATCAATTAGATGGCGTCTGAATACAGCAACATCCAAAAATAAGAAATTTGAATTCAGAGGAAATTCATGGAATGAGATCACTTGAGATCTTTTTGTAATGGTTCTAATAATCCATGAAGTTCTTTGTATTTTGATTCTAAAAACTCTAGTGCATCATCCAATTTTTTTGATTTTCCGTACTTGTAGCGAATTAATTCACGATGATGCCAGAAAGTTTTTTTCCCATCTCCAACTGAAAGAGTGGTAAAATAATCTATGCCTTTCAAGTTATCAGGGAGTTTTACATCATGAGGAAAAAGCATTTCAACAATAAACCATTCATCTCCATCGGGGTAATCAGACCCAGTATCTATATCAAAAAATACATGAAGAAGATCAGATTGCATCAAGCCATCATCATTTATTGTAGGGTGTTTTACTGCAGATTTTTTAAAATCAAGATTAACAAGTTGAGGTTCAAAAAATCCTTTGATAATGGATTTTCTAAATATTTTATTAGATTCATTGATATTCAAATGCAAAATATTGTTCTATGAAACTTGCCTATAACTTATTAGGTTAAAGACAACAGTTTAAACTTCTAGCGAATCCAATATTTTTGAAATATCAGTATTAGGATGACCGTTTTTAGAAATATTTTGTTTTGCAGGAGGGTTTTCAAGATAATTAGGAATTTTATCTTGTAACCTCACAGTATATGGCGAGACTAGTTCATTTTTGTAAAATATGCCTATAGGTATTTTATTTCCCCATTCAAGGGATTTAATCAGTGCTTGGGACAGTTTCTCGTTTACTTCAACTTCAGAATTATAATGAACTGTTGGCTCATATCCTTGCTCTTCTAGTTTATAAATTCTAGAATGCCTTTGTTGCGCCTCTTCAACTAAATCGGCTCCAGCATACCAGTCTCTAGTGTTAAGATCATTGTATGTTGGACATGGTTGTAAAACATCCAGAAATGAAAGACCTTTGTGATTTACTGCTTTAATTATTAGATCTTTCAGATGCCTAACATCATAAGAATATCCACGAGCTACAAATGTAAAACCACTTGCAACTGCCAAACCAATTGGATTAACATTAGAATTTGTATTTGGAGAAGGTAGAGATTTTGTTTTTTCTCCAAGTTTTAGAGTAGGAGATGCTTGTCCTTTTGTTAAACCATAAACACCATTGTCAAAAATTATGTAAGTCATATCCACATTTCGTCTTCCAGCTGCAACAAAGTGACCAGCACCAATTCCCAAACCATCACCATCACCACCCACTGCAACTACTGTCATCTCAGGATTGGTAATCTTTGCACCTTGTGCAAAGGTCAAAACTCGTCCATGTAATGTATGAATACCATAAGTGTTGATAAAATGTGAAGTCTTACCAGAACAGCCAACACCAGAAAACATAACAGCCTTGTCACGTTCAATTCCCATCTCAGCTAATGCCATTTGGATAGCGTTAACTATGCCAAAATCTCCACATCCAGGGCACCAATCATTATGTACATCTGTTTTATAATCAGCAAGTTTAAGCGCCATGCATTAGAACCTCCCGTTTGTTGGCTTTATTCTCAATAATTTTCTTAAGTGAATCATAAACTTCAGTACTAGTCATTGCTCTTCCAGAGTATTTTAAGATAAAGTAATCAATATCACGTTGAACATTTTGTTTGAATATTTTTCCAAGCTGGCCTGAATGGTTAGCTTCAATATCGATTATTGTTTTAGTATCTTTTAATAATGTACTAACGTAATATGCTGGAAATGGATGTATTAGTTTTAGCTGGATATACCCAATTGAAATTCCTTCTTTTTTGAGCATATCAATTGCATCCAATATAGGACCCTTGGCAGAACCCCAGGAAATGACAGTATAATCTTCAACACCAAATGATATGACTTGCTCTGATTGTGGAATCTGTTTTAGGATCAAATCCAATCTAGACATTCTTTTGTCCATCATTTTTACACGTAAAACAGGGTCTTCTGAGATATGACCATACTCATCGGATTCATCACCAGTATTCCAAAACACCCCATTATCAATCCCCAATCTAGAACGAGGAGACACCCCATCATCAGTAAATTCAAATCGTCTATAGTCATTATCTACTTTTTCTAAGAGTTTACCACGGTTAATTGAAATTTTTTGAGGATCAAATCGATCACATGTAAGTACAGAACTTGCATGGAACTTATCCATCATGTGAATTACAGGAACTTGGAAAATATCTGCATAGTTAAAACAATTTCCAGTATCATAAAAGCTCTCCTCAACATCACCTGAAGCATAAACAATTTTTGGGAAATCACCGTGTCCTGCAAATACTGCAAAAAGTAGGTCATCTTGACCATGTCTAGTTGGAAGTCCAGTTGAAGGTCCGCTTCTTTGATAATTTGTTATAACAACAGGAACCTCATTAATCCCAGCCCATCCTAGCATTTCAGTCATTAATGCAAATCCAGGACCAGAAGTACATGTTGCAGAACGTGTTCCAGTTAATGCGCCACCGATAGTCATTCCTATTGCACAGATTTCATCCTCTGTTTGAATTACAACAGTAGACCCAGGTCTATCATCGATGATTTCCAAAATTTCATTGGATTCAAGATAAACAGATTCATCTGAAGCTGGTGTAATTGGATAGTATGACTGCATTCTGCAACCACATACCATTTTCCCTAAAGCGGTTCCTTGAAAGCCTTGGACCAGTATAGTTCCAGATTCTTTTTGTGTTCCAGTTAACGTATAATTAAAATTTTGAAAATTGTTTTTTGCGTAAGTATAGGAATAATTTGCAGCTTGTTTATTTATTTCAGCAATTTTAGGTTTTTTTGAAAATATATCATCAAGTGAATTGAGTAATGGATCAGCAGGCATTTTGATTAATCCCAAAGATAAAGAAACTCCAAGCACATTATACATTCTTACAAGACCCCGCAACTTTGGGTTACCTACTTCTTCAGATAGTTTTTCAAGAATATTCTTAAAAGACACGGGATAAAGTGTAATGCCTTTTTCTTTAGCAATTTCAAGTACTCCGGCTATAGTAAAGGGTTTATTTTTTGATTCAAGATATTGGTGTAGTCTATCTTTAAATGGTGCATCAAGAGTGTGAACTTTTTCAGTATCAATACCCTCCAACTCGGAATCATAGATAATTCCACCATTAGATGCAACCTCATTGAAGTGACGAAAGATTGTTTCAGCATCAAAGGATACCATCAGGGTCACATCATTAATGTTTGAATGAATTTTTTTGTCAGCTATTCTGACTGTAAAGTAACTATGTTCTCCTTTGATGTTTGAATAAAATTCTCTTTTACCAAATACTTGATAACCCATCGCAGCACAAACTTTTGAGAACACATTTGCGCCAGATTCAACACCGCTTCCTTGTGGACCTCCAATTAACCAAGAAAAATCAATAGAACTCATAGAAAGTATACCATTTCCTGAAAATTAATAGTATCCGGTTAACTTTCCTAGCCACCTGTCGCAGCATCAAATAATGCACATTCACATTTATCACGCTCACCACAATAAGGACATACACACATACATTTTTCAATAGAGTTCCCACATTCAACACATATAGCAAATTCCTCTTCTTCAACTTTAGAAGACATGTATAATTTACAAAGAAATCGTATAAATGGTTTGAGATAAATCTCAAGACTAGTGAAAAAGAGAGTCTTTCTTACAAGAACTTTACACGATTTTGCATTAAATGAGTTAAAAAAAAGATATCAGATAGAAATCCATTCTGGAAAAATTCCTATTCCTCAATCAAAACTTCAATCAAAGATCAAAGAGATTGATGGATTAATTTGCTTCCCATACGATAAAATTGACAAAAAAACAATAGAATTAGCAAAAAATCTTAAAGTTATCAGTACCTATAGTGTAGGTTTTGATCACATAGATGTCGAATATGCAAAAAAGAGCAAAATTCGTGTAGGATATACTCCAGACGTACTTACTGATGCGACAGCTGATTTAACATTCTCATTGTTGCTTGATCTTTTAAGAAGAGTTTCAGAAGGAGATCGAATTATTCGAAAAGGAAAATGGAATGTGATTTATGGTGCATCTGATTATGTAGGGGTTGATCTTCAAGGGAAAACACTTGGGATTTTAGGTCTTGGTAGAATTGGTGGAACACTAGCAAAAAGAGCAAAAGCATTCAATATGAAATTAATTTACCATAACAGAAAGCATGTTTCAAAAAGTAAAGAGAGGTCATTGAATGCAAAATATGTTTCATTTGAAAGATTGATAACTCAAAGCGATGTCATTTCAATTCATGTACCCTATACAAAGGAAACAGAGCATCTTTTAGATATAGAAATTTTTAAAAAGATGAAGAAAACATCATTTTTGATCAACACAGCAAGAGGCAAAGTAATCAACGAAGAAGATCTTGTTACAGCAATAAAGAAAAAAATGATAGCAGGTGCAGGATTGGACGTTTATGAAAAGGAACCAATCAGAAGAAATCACCCATTAGTAAAATTACAAAATGTCGTTCTTGCACCCCATATAGGGAGTTCTACAAAAGAAACTAGAACTAAAATGGCAGAGATCACGATAAAAAATTTGAATCTTGGAATAGAGGGGAAAAAACCAATTTATTCAGTAGGGTATTGACTTTCAGGCATAGGTTTAGGATCTGCAATATGTGCAGTTTTTATATCTAAATTTCCAAGCATAATTAGAATGAAGAAATTCAAACATACTAATGAAGAATTAGAATTAGCTAAATTACAAACTGAGAAAGAAAAGAAGAGAAAAGGATCCGAATAGTAGAATTTTCTCCTTGTCTTTTTCAGACAGGGTTTTTTAAAATTTAATTAAATGATTATATTTTTAACTTAATTTGTAGTGAATTTTTTGTCTTTAAGAAATTAGATTAAGACTGGATAAAATTTTACAAATCGGTTTTATGCATATTAAGAAGATGCATTTTTTAGGCAACAAGATTTTGCAATAACGCACTAAACTAGGGATTAATTACAGCACGTCCAATTATTTTTCGTGCCTTAAGATCCTCCAAGGCAGTATTTGCCTCATCAAGAGTATATCTTTTTGAAATTACAGGGTTTATGATTCCTTTTCTTGCAAGATCAAGCAGTTCTACCATATCACGATAATTCCCAGTATATGCACCTTGAATCATGATAGATTTTAGAGGAATTGTTACAAGAGATAATTCGAATGATCCCCCAAACAAACCAACAAGAATAAGATTACCTCGCTTTCTAAGAATTGCAAAGTCGAGTTTTGCAGTTGGTGGTGCATTTACAAAATCTACAACACTATCTGCACCTTTATTATCACAGATAGATAGAATTTTTTTAGCCGTCTCAGAATCTTTGGAGTTAACTGTAAAATCAGCTCCCATTTTTTTAGCTGTTTCCAATTTCTCATCATCCAAATCAACACAAATAATTTTGGCTTTGGTGATAGCCTTTGCAATTTGTACACCCATTAATCCCAGTCCACCAGCACCAACAATTACAAGAAATTTTGGAGAGTTTTGATTTGATTTTTTAATTGCAGTGTATGCAGTTAGTCCAGAACATGCAAGCGAAGTTGCAGCATCTGGATTAACACCATCAAGATTTGCTAAATATTTAGAATTAGGAATCATAGCATAATCAGAATATCCGCCATCTTGAAAAACACCTAAAGATTTGGGGGAATCACATAGATTTTCATTCTCTACTTTACACGCAGGACATTCTCCACAACCAATCCAAGGAAATACCAAAACTTCATCTCCTTTTGAAATTCCAGATACATCATTACCAAAATCTTCAACAACACCAACAATCTCATGTCCAGGAGTTACAGGATATTTTACACCTCTATCAGTCACTTTCATAAATTGACCATCTCCAAGATCATAACCACCTTCCCAAAGATGTAGATCACTATGACAAACTCCCACAGATTTTACTTTGACTAAAACCTGATCACCATGAGGCTTTGGAGTCTCTATTGAAGATACAGCAAGAGGTTCGTTTGGGCCTGTAATCCTAGCAGATTTCATAAATTAATTTTTCATATTGATAATATAAGAGTTGACTGGAAATGAGAAAAAAATAGAGCCCTTAGATATTATTGAATAAACATAGAGTAGAAATGTGAGTGAAGTACCAAATCCTACTAGTATTTCTCAAGAGCCAATAAACATTCTATTCAGTCCATTATCTAATGCAAAAAAAGATGTTTGGGATATTGATCTAATCAAGATTTTGAATTTATTAATGAAAATTCTTGAAAAGACAGATAGGAAAGATCTCAAAGTTGCAGGAATGGCAGCATTGTCATCGTCCTTGATTTATAGGATGAAAGTTGAAAGTATTTTTGCATTACAAAAAGCGGCAATGGAGAAAAAACCAATGCGTCAAAGAACAGACGTAGATATAGAACTAATAGATATTCCATACAGGCATGAATCAACATATCCAGTATCATTAGATGATTTGTTAGGATTGCTTCAAAATCTTATTGGCACAATTGCAAATCCTCAATCAAGAAGAAACAAAGGAATAGGAATTGAGCCAATTGAAGCACCAGATTTCCAAGATTATTTCATATCACTTGAAAGTATAATTGGGAAGTACGAGGATTTGATAATGAAGAAAATATCATTAACAGGGTTTGGAGTACTTCAAGAAATCATTGCTGAATTAGATCAGGTAGATTCTATCAGATGCTTCTTTGCAGCATTGTTTTTAGCAAGAGATCAGAAAGTAGACTTGGAGCAAAGTGATGAAGATATTAGGATTATCTTAGTAAAAGAAGAGTTAACAAACTGATCAAAAATGAAGGAATAGTTTAACTAGAATTTAGAGGAGACATAAATAGTTGACAAAAATTGAAAATACCGATGAGGCAACAGCAAGAATCGAGGCTGCACTATATTCAGCAGGCAGACCTCTTAAAATTGAAGATATAATCAGAGCATCAGGTACAGAATCAAGAACAAAAACCATTGGATTGCTAGAGAACATTATGAAAAAAACAAAATCAGCATTTAAAGCACTAGAAATTGTTATTCTTCCAGATGGATCGTATGTAATGCAACTAAAACCAGAGTACAGTGCAACAATTAAGAAGTATGCTTCAAAACCTGTTCTTCCAAATGCTACACTTAAGACGCTATCATATATTGCATATATGCAACCTATATCATCAAAACAGCTTGTAGAAACAAGAGGGTCTGGAGTATATTCGCATCTAAAAGAATTACGACAGTTAGATTACATCAGTCATCAAAATGTAGGAAGATTAAAAATTTACATGACAACTGAAAAATTCCAAAAGTATTTTGGAATTCAAGGAGATGTAGAAGATCTTAAACAAAGATTATTCTCCAAGGTGAGAAAGACTGCAAATAGACAAACTAGCCAAGAAATGGTCACAAAACTAAACTGAGTTTTTTTTTAATTTATGGCTAAATTTTGCGTTTTGTATAAATTAGAGTAAGTAAGACACGAATCTGTGAGAAAATCAGTAGAGAATTTAGCAACTAGTAAGATTACAGGCGGCAGAAGGCATCCGCTTAGAATTAGAAGAAAATATGAAATTGATAGATACCCAAATGAGCCTGTTAATGGCGCCCAAATAACAGTAACAAGACGGGTTCGTGGGAATAATAAAAAAACAGCTTTGAAAACAATTGATTTTGTCAATTTAGCAACAGGTAGAGACAAGGTAAAAAAATCAAAAATCATCAAAGTATTAGAAAATGCAACAAACAATGATTACAAAAGACGAGGCATCATTACAAAAGGGGCAATCTTAGAGACGCAAGAGGGAAAATGCAAAGTGGTTTCAAAGCCCGGACAAAACGGAATAGTTAACGCAATTTTACTAAAGGAATAAAATGAAAGATTACGAGCATGTCGTAATCTGGTTGGATTATTTCAACAAGAATTTAAAAAAATCAAAAGGCAGAAGACTAGGGTTAGAAAAATGTGTTTATGACCCCTCATTGAAAGAATTAATGGATGCCACAACATCAGGAGGATTTGAAATTACAGAATCAAACGACAAAGTAAGGTATCCAAAAAGACCATTTGTGAGGTCAGGATATGTTATAATACCAAAAAATTCCCCCAAGACAAAAATTCTTAACAAAATTTCAGAAAAATTAGTTGCCAAGAGAACGAAACAATCAAAATAAAATGAAATCTAGCTCTTAGATAAAGTAAAGTTGACAGAAGTCTATGATAATAGTACCATAATTAAGAATGCTAATTGCAGGAGGTAGGCGAAATAATGCACCTAGCCGCCAGTGGAAGGGTAATCATTCAACTATCAAAGGAACTAGTTGAAGGACAGATACTCTGTGACGAAAAGGGTACTAGAGTTGCAAAAGTAATGGAAATGATAGGTCCAGTAAAAAGACCATTTGCTTCAGCAATGCCATTAACAAATAGCATCAAAAAGTACATTGGCAAAAATGTTTTCGCATCAGAAGAATCTCCTGTAAATAAACCAAAAAAATTTAGGAGAAAACAAAAATGAACATACTAGAAAAACAAAGCTGTCCTGAATGTCAATCTTCATTAGTAGATGACATGCAGAATGGTGAAATAATCTGTTCTGGTTGCGGCGTAGTAGTCGATGATCAGATTTCAGATTTTGGTCCAGAAACAATAAGTTCAAGTTTTGAAGACAAGATGAAGCTTGCAAGAGCGACAGGCCAGACAACTTATTCTCAACATGACTTGGGAATAACAACTGAGATTTCAATCAGTACAAAGGATTTTAGTGGAAAAACATTAAATCACGATGTTGTAAATCAAATGCACAATCTCAGAAAATGGCAACAAAGAGTAAGAGTTTCATCACCAAGAGAAAGAAGGCTTGCAAATGTTTTAACAAAAATGGGTGAAACATGTAATGGTCTTAATCTTTCAAAGAATGTGTTAGAGACAGCTTCTATGATATACAGAGGTTTGGATGGCCATATAGAAGTAAAAGGAAAATCAGTAGCCAGCATTACTGCGGCTACAATTTACATGGCATGCAAGCAATGTGAAGTAGTAAGATCTCTTGAAGAAATCATTCGCGGAATTTGTCCATCTAAAGATGTTAAATCAAAAACAAAACTTGCGGCAAGATACTATAGAACCATGGTAATGGAGATGGGTCATTTAACTGCTCCAGTAGTAACCATGGACAAATATATCTCAAAGATAGCAAACATGACACAAACCGAGGTAAGAGTTGAAAGACTTGCCTTGGAGATTGCAGAAAAAACTAAAGGTAGTAGTATTGCAGATGGAAAAGCTCCAAACGGAATTGCAGCAGCATACCTATATGTGGCATCTGCCTTGCTTGGACAAAACGTACTCCAAAGAGACGTTTCAAGTATTGCAGGAGTTACAGAAGTTACTATCAGAAACAGATGTAAAGAAATTCTAACATGCTACAAGCTCAAAATAACATTGAGACCGTCTCTGGCCAAATATTAACACCCACCCCTCTCTTTTCATTTTATTAAGAATGCACGTTAGGATTTATGCATTCATCACAAAAATCACATTAAAAATCAAAAATTCATTCAAACTTAACGCACTTTTTGGGCATATCCTAATTCTAAATCGTATTAGTTTAGAGTTAATGACAGAATAAAGTCTGCCAAATGTGGAACATTTCTTATCCAGAAAGATTTGGTGACAGATATTGATATGTTAATGCACTTCAAATACCAGATCATCGAGATACTGTAAAAAAATGTAAACATCAATACTATCAGTAATTGGAATTATATCCAATAAGATATTCACAATTCAAGATTCAGTTAAATCAAACACCGTCCTGCATCTAATAATCATTATTAGAATCTGGAGAATTCAATTAAAAACAAATTAAATCAAATACAACATATTGACTGTTTGAACTTTTCTGTACTAATTTGATAGTTACAACTCTTACAAACTTGCCAACTTCTCTTTTTTAGAACATTTAAGGTTACATCATAAGATACACAATACATTTTGCCATTACATTTTGGACATGGTATTGGTATGCCTATTTCCATACTAAGCATAATACCAAAATGTCATAAAAGGAACAAGTAGAACTGATAAATTGTTCATAAAAAATCTCATAGAGTAATCAAAATAGCCACTTACCAAACAAGGAGGAAAAATAGAAATATTGAAAGATAAATCTTGATCTGCTTCACAAAATTACAGATATAGTTTATTTAAGATAAAACTATGCAATCAAGACAGTTCTGATCTTTTTGATTGGATGATGTGAAATGTCTCTATGGATGACAGATATTGGCTCCTGCTTGAATGTCATGTCACATCGATAACATTTCCAGACTGTTGTGGTTTGCATATCATGTTATTGTAAAGTAAGAATAAAAGGTTCAAGAATAATTCGTTCATCCCTATCAATCACCAAGGATTCTAGAAATGATCTAAAAACAATCTAGGTTGCAATAACGTGAATTTGAGTTTGTATCACATCTAAATTTAGGAATAATCTTTTTTTGCTAAACTTATTTTTCATGCTATGCTTATGGGAAAAATTTGTTGAAAACATATGAAATTATGATTTTTTTGCAATTTAGTAGATAAAGGGCACTATTCGGTGTGATTAGGATTAGCTAAATTTCGTCGGTATTATATAGAGAAACAAAATAATTTGTAATATGGCAGTACTAGAAATCAAGGATCTTCATGTTACAAGAGAAGGTAAAGAGATTCTAAAAGGAGTTAATTTGAAAACAGGTCCAGGAGAAGTACATGCCATAATGGGTCCAAATGGTTCAGGAAAGAGCACATTAGCTTATACATTACTTGCGCATCCAAAATATGAAGTCACACAAGGTGACATATTATTGGATGGTGAAAGTATCTTAGACTTAACAGCAGATGAAAGAGCAAAGAAAGGATTATTCTTAGGATTTCAATACCCAACTGAAGTTTCAGGCGTAGGCTTCTCTCACTTTCTAAGAACAGCATACAATTCATTAAGTAAAGCACTTCAAGGAGAAGACAGAGAAGTATTCATTACAGTCAGAGAGTTTCAAAAATATCTAAAAGAAAATCTCGAAAAAGTAGGATTAAAAGAAGAGTTCCTTTCAAGATACCTAAACGAAGGGTTCTCAGGCGGAGAGAAAAAACGTGCAGAAGTTTTACAAATGGCTGTCCTAAAACCAAAGATTTCAATTTTAGATGAACCAGATTCAGGATTAGATATTGATGCTGTACAATCAGTAGCTAAAGCAATTAGTAAAGTGTCAAGCAAGGATGCAACAGTTATCGTAATTACTCACTATGCTAGAATTTTAAAATTCTTAGATAAATTAGATTACGTACATGTGTTTGCCAGAGGAAGAGTGTTGAAAACAGGTGATGCTTCACTTGCAGATAAATTAGAAGCTGAAGGATACGATTGGGTATTAGAACAGACAGCATAATCAAATTTAACCGAAATGATTTTTTAGAATAAAAATTCGCAAATAGTTATATCAATTATCCAAAGAATTTTTAGAAACAAAAGAAAATTGAAAAAAACATTAGTATAAAATTAAAACTACTCAAAGACAAAGTAAATAAAGAAATTATTAGTAAAATTACAAATCATTTAGGAGTGTCATCATCACAAGATCAAATAAAATTAGTCTATAAATCACAAAAGAGGACAATAGAGATTTGGTAATAGAGAATCAAGTTTTTTATTTAAATAGGGTTTCAAAATGGAATAGAGTATGTCAGACGATAACAATCAATATTATTTCAATTTCTCATTTTTCAAAGTAGATCCTAAATGGAGATGGATGGCAGATCTTGCAAAAGAAGAATCCGCAAAAGAAGTCGAAAATGTAATAAGGAATTCAGGAATAATGTTTAGATCATACTCAAATTTAGGGTTAAGAGATGACGCAGATTTTTTGTTTTGGTTTGTATCAAAATCAGTTGAAGAAATCCAAATTGTGATTGAAAAGATATACAAAACAGTGTTTGGGAAATACATAGTTCCATCTAGAACATATTTGTCATGTACACGACCATCAGTGTACATACAAGAACAAAAAGCTCAGGGATTTATTACAGGAAATGAATCAAAGAAACATGTCATCGTATATCCATTTACAAAGACAAGAGAATGGTATCTTCTACCAAAAGAAAAACGTCAAGAAATAATGGATGAACATATTGAAGTAAGTAGAAAATATCCACAAATAATACTCAACACAACATACTCATTTGGCATACATGATGAGGATTTCATGCTAGCATTTGAAGTAGACAACATCAGAGATTTCCAAGATCTCATCATGGATTTAAGAGAAACTCAAGTATCATCATATGTCAAAAATGACATCCCAATGATCGTATGTGTAAGAAAAGATATCGTACCGCTTATTTCCAGTTTAGGATAAACCAATAAACAAATACGAATTTTCACCTTAATTAAAATATCATAAGGATACATCTTGGATAGACATAAATGTTTAAATTTTAACTAAAAAAACAGTTTTGAAATATATAGAGACAAACTCAAAACAGTCGGAGAGTAAAAATTGAGATACAATAAACTAGGTAAAACAGACATCAAAGTATCAGAATTGGGATTTGGTGCGTGGTCGATTGCACTTGATTGGTGGGGTAAAAAAATTGAAGAAGAAGAAGCAAAAAGGATGCTCAAAAAAGCATATGATTTGGGAATCAACTTTTTTGAAACAGGTGATATGTATGGGAAAGGAAAAAGTGAGAAGCTAATTGGAGAAGTTTTCAAAGATATGCGAAACGAAATTGTCATATCCACAAAATATGGATATGATTTTTCAGAAGTTGAACAAATTGGACATAGTGAACTTCCACAGAAGTTTGATGAAGCATTTACAAAAAAAGCACTAAAAAATAGTTTAGAGAGATTACAAACAGACCATCTTGATATGTATGGATTACACAATCCAAAATTGAGACACATAAGAGACAATTCCATTTTTGACGTGCTTGATAGGTTTATTGCAGATGAATCAATCAAAACATACCAAGTTGCATTAGGCCCTGCAATTGGATGGACACAAGAAGGTCTTGAAGCAATGGACAGACCGAATGTCAGTGCAGTTCAAACAGTATATAACATCATAGAGCAAACCCCAGGAAATGAATTAATGCGAAAAGCTGAAGAAAAGAATGTCGGAATCCTAGTCAGAGTTCCAGAGGCATCAGGGATTCTAACTGGAAAAGTTAATGCAGATACTAAGATAGATGAAAAAGATCATAGATCAGTAAGAAAAGGTGAATGGATTAAAGAATCATTGGAAAAAGTGGAACAACTCAAACCAGTTGCACAGAGAAATGGATTAACAATTACAGAGTTAGCAATGAAGTTTATCATGTCAAAGAAAGGATTTGCATCAGTATTTCCTACAGTAATAAGTGAAGAAGAGATAACAAATTACGTAGAGATGACCAAGGGCAATTACATTCCAGCATCAGACATGAAAGATATTGAAGAGCTGTACAATACATGGCCTTCCTATGAATTAAAGGCAACACCTCAAGCAAATTAATTTGTAAATGGACAGCCCAATAGATTTTAAAAAAACATTAGAAGTAATTGAAGGAATGAAAATTGCCAAAATAGGCAATTACAAAAAATGGAAACAAATTATCAAAAAAATAAAAAATGAGCAGCCATTAAATTCTGGAGAATCTGAATATTATACGAATTTAACACGAATTTACAAAGATTCAAGCATAACTAGCAGAAGTAAAATATACCACACAAAATTGTCAAAACAAGATAAGAAACCGCCATGTAATGCTTGTGGGAGAGATTCCCTATACTATTGCAACATGAATGATCAATATTTTTGCACGGTACACATAGTAGGTCACGATGAAAATGAATTCTAAGAAGATATTGTTTCTTCCAAACTAAATGAATTCTCTACAAAATATTCCACACGTGTTTTTTTAAATTCGCGTGAACTGAAGAGAATCTTATAGTCATCAACATGTATTTGTTCTTGAATTGTTTTTGCCATCATATTTGCCTCATCATGAGTTTTACAATGAATCATTGAAAATACATTATATGGCCAATCATCATATGTTGGCCTTTCATAACAGTGACTTACTTGTGGAAAAGACCCTAAGGTTTCACCAACTTTAGAAATTCTATTTTCAGGTACTTTCCAAACAATCATACCATTTGCAGTAAACCCAACTTGCCTATGTCTTAAGATAGCAGCAAATCTTCTCATCACACCTATATCTTCATAATATTTCATTTTTTCAAATAACTCTTTTTCAGTAATACCAAGATTTTTTGCAGATTTTACAAATGGTTCGTCAATTATTGCCATATCTTTTTGTAATTCACGGATAAACTTTTTGTCTTCTTCAGTAGCTTTAAATTTTATATTTTTGATCTCTTTTTTTACCTCTGTTGGTGCAACCTCATGTTTCTTATCATCAACCATATCTAATTTTACACCAATCTTGAACAATTGTAAAGTGGGAAGCATTCTAACTTTTTTAATTCCTTTAAGAACATTGAATTTAGCAAGTTCTTCTTTCAAATCAGAACCAGGTGGAACAGCCAAAGTGAACCAAAGATTAAACTGATGATCTCGTTCATAGTTATGACTAACACCAGGATGACGATTAATTTGATTTGCGACATTTTCCAATTGATCATCTTCAATCTCCATTGCAACAAGAGAACTGGTGTAACCAAGTTTACGAGTATCAAATATTGCACTCAATTGTCTTAGAACCCCAATTTCTTTGAGTTTATTTAATCTATTTTTGATGTCTTCAGGAGTAGTGTTGAATTTTTCAGCAATAGCATCAAAAGGTCTAGTCACAAGAGGAAATGTCCATTGAATTTCATTTAAGAGTTCTTTATCAGATTCATCCATAGAAGTCACTATGACAATAACTTGCCTATTCAATTAAAAATGTAGCTGGTATTTTACACCTTGATTTTTAATACATAAATAGAAACTCTAGCCCATCTGATCGATGATAGTTGATCTAAATATTCACGATAAGACAGTAATTGTCATCGGAGGCGGAAAAGAGGCTCAAAAAAGAATTAATTCATTGTTAAAACAAGATTGTAAAATAACAGTAATTAGTGATTCAATCAATACAGAAATTGCCAAATTATCAAAAGCAAAAAAAATTAAATTTGAAAAACAGAGAATTAAAGATGTAAAATTTATTTCAAAATTTAAACCAGATCTTATCATTACAACAACAAATGATAAAAAAATAAATCAAAATATAATAAATGCTGCAAAAAAGAAAAAAATCATCACATATAGTTCAGATAATCCTGAAGACAGTGACTTCTCAAATCCTGCAATAATTGATTTGGAAAGCACTATTCAGATCGCAATTTTTACAGGAGGTCAAAGTCCAATCATGTCAAAAAAAATCAAAGCCAAATCAGAAGAAATATTCAAGAAAATAATTTCAAAAGAAGACATAGCTCAAGTCAAGATTCAAAATATCGCAAGAAAGTTGGCAAAAGAAATGATCCATACCCAAACTCAAAGAAGAGAATATTTACATAGCATCATGGCCGACAATGATATTGATCAGTTAATAAAAGACGGTCAAATGAAAAAAGCTGAAAAACGGGCAATTACAATATTGAGGAATTGGAAATGAATCAAAATATCATCAATGCAAGGGTAACTTTTCGTAATTCACCAATCCATATTCTAGAACAATTTACGATTAAAGACATAGAAAATGCATATGAGTTATTTAAAAAACATTCAGGATTAGATGAGTGTGTAATTATTCAAACATGCAATCGAATAGAATTGTTTGGAAAATCAAAAATGAATGATTTAAACAAAATTAAAAAAACATGGGCATCAATCACTGGGCTTGAAGAAGAAATATTTCATGAAAACATGGAATATGTTGAAAATAAAGATGCATTTTACCATTTATTGAAATTAACCTCTGGATTAGATTCTATGGTACTTGGAGAAGAACAAATTTTAGGACAAATAAAAAATTCAATCACATCAGCTAGGGAAATCAAAGCATCAGGGCAACACCTTAACACATTATTTGACAAGGCAATTAGAATTGGAACTAGAATAAGAAATTCAAGCGGAATTGGTGCAGGAGGTATTTCAGTTGGTTCTATGGCAGTTAAACTTGCAGAAGAAAACATAGATGAATTAAAAACAAAGAAAATTCTACTAATTGGAACTGGTGAAGTATCAACCCTTGTTGCAAAATCACTACAAAGACGTAGATATAATTTTGATGTTACAAGTAGAACCATTGGAAGATCTCAAGCATTTTGCGAAGCAATGGGAGGAAATCCAATTAAATTTGAGCAGATTCTTTCAGGATTTCATTATTATGATGTGATATTTGTTGCAACTACTGCACCATACTTTCTTGTGACAAATGAGAGAATAACTCAGGCAATGAAAGATAAGAAGGAAGGAATGATGATTCTTGATTTATCAAATCCAAGAACAGTTGATGAGAAAGTCGCAATCATAAAAGGGGTGAAATTGATGAATTTGGATCAAATTGCAGAAATGGTGGAAAAAAACATGAATGCCAGATTAAACAAGGTGAAAGCAGTTGAAAATATAATTAATGAGGAAGTGTGTGTACTAGAAGCCTCAATGAAAAGATTAGAAGCAGAACCACTTGTGAAAAAGGTATTCAAGAATATAGAGAATCTAAGAGAAAAAGAATTACAGAAAGCACTTCAAATGCTTGATGAGAAAGATGAAAAGAAGATCAAAATAATAGAAGAATTAACTAAAGCAGTAGTAGAAAGCATTGTTTCAACTCCAATGAACAACATAAGAAAAGCATCAGAAGCAGGTAATCCGTATGTAGTAGAACTTGCAAGTAAGCTATTCGACTATAAAAAACATGATAACGTAGAGTAGAATTACAGTTTATAGTATTTGTTTTGACTAACACAAGATTTGAGCATTTCAAATATATCTAAAACAATGTATGACATATTTCAGTTATAGATAATCCATGAATAGTGCGTAATTAGTTCATTGGTATTTGTATGTGTTTGGGAAAAACTATGCTAGTTAGATAGATTCATGTAATGATTAAGTAGCAGTAGGTAATTCACACATTATTGTAGATGGATTATCAAAGATTAGTAGTTCTATGAAATAAAATAACCTTTTAGGCACACACCAGGAATACAATATACAAATGAAGTTTAAGGATTACACTAAGAAAATAAGTTACAGATAAAAATTTAATTATTTTTGAATTATTATTGCATCATCGGGATCTAAACTATTCCAAACTACATCATATCCTAATTTAGACAACAAATCAGCATGACATGAATCAGGAATACCATGTGAGTTCATAATCGTGCATGCTTGAATGAATTTAGAGATACCCTCAAGAGAAGCATTTACAATATCAGCGTTTTCTTTTGAAATCAAATATGAACCAACAGTAATGTATGCATCAGGATAATTAGCATTGATAATCTTCAAAGCTGCAGTTTCCGGAATAGCATGTTCTAACGCAATTTGTGTTACAGAGATTAGTTGCAAATTATTTTTATCTAATTTAATTTCAATACCATCCATCTTTTCTTTAGTAATTTCAGTATCAATTCTTTTCAAGTATTCTAGGATGGGTTTTATTGGAACATCTTTTTTAAAAGTGAAAACATGATATTTAGAAATCATCTCTATTTGAGAACATGACAATTCCGAATTTACCGCAACTAACAAGTCAATACTTCTGCTATTTTTCTTTTTTTTATGATTATCAAATAATGCCTTAAGTTTAGCAGTTTTTCTGTCAAGATACTCTTTTGTCCAAAAACCCACAATCTCCAAGTATACTTTTCGTCCAAACCGCTCAAACAGAAAATCAGGAATCATAGCCTTGCCATCTGCTATCAAAGGATCAGGTTCTCGAGAAATTTTCCATCCAAACTTGTCGTTTTGATCAAAATGATGATAAAATCTCTTTGCAAATGCTGCTTCTATAGAACTATCATAAACATAGTCATCATTTATCCCATAGTCATTATTTTGATATGTTGTTTCTATTGTAGAACGAAGGAATTCTTGGGCATCATCATTTTTCAATTCAAATGAATAAATTTTTTGTCCATCGTCTGTCTTTTTTACTATTGAGCCATTGATTTTCCAAGTTGGTGTATTTAAAATTGAAGGTAATAATTTTGCCATCGATGCACCATATCTATAAGTCATCTTAAAAAGACTAAGCGGCCCTTCTAAAACACATGTTATGGAATCATCATCAGATTTAACTCCTGAATTATGTTCCAAAGTATACATCATACCATATTTTTTTACATTACGTAAAACATGTTTCCAATAAATACCACCTTTCACATAAAACTCCAACCGAGTACATTTGAAAAGAAGAGTTTGAAATAATGAAAGATTATACCAAAAAATTAGATCTTTAGTAGTGATGGGCTCAAATCGTGTTAGTATAAGATTCTCATCTTTATCACTCCACATCATGGTTTCAATTTCATTAGATGTGATATGCATCTGATTTGCAAGTTGTTGGATAATAGTTTGTCGTTGTGAATCAGATAAAGCCCAACCTTGCTTGGAGGATTCTTCAAACAATTTCTGTCTTATGAGCATTGGGGTCAGGATAGAAGATGATGAGTCTAATCGTCCAAAAACAGAACGCCTCTCCAACAATGTAAATAATCCTCGTACTAGTTTGTAATCATATTCAGATTCAAGTAGCCTAACCTTTTGTAATAAGTCACCTTTACGCTGTATGTTTTTTTGAGCATCAATAAAAAATACAATAAGTTTGTTGGCAAGTTCGTAATCGGTACCGTTACCAAAAGCGACATTACAAAATAAGGGGATTATCTTGCCTTGACTAACCCTCGTACGCAAAAGTTCAGATGAAAGCATTAGGATATAGCCTCAATCGGTTTTGTTATTTTTTTATACATCGTATCAACTCTCAGATTACTCTGAACCTGTATTTGCAGAAGAATTTTTTTTCAATGCAGTAATCCTTTTTGCACTGGTATTTGTTTCCCGTGTATTTTTTGAAACCAATTCAACTAGTCTTGCCTTTCTTCCATTTTGTTTTGGTCTCAAAATTCTACCTAGTCTTTGTATCAATTCCCGTCCGCTACCTGTACCACTCATAATTATTCCTAATTCTGCATCTGGGACATCTATTCCTTCATCTAATACTCTAGAGGTTACAACCGCATTATACATACCAGACTTGAATCCATCCAATACATTTTGCCTTTCTTCTTTTACTGTCTTATAAGTGATACATGGAATCAAGAATTGGTTTGAGAGATCATAAACCATTTTATTATTCTGTGTAAAAATTATAGTCTTTGTATTTTTATTTTGTTGTAAAATGTTTTTTAATTCATCTATCTTTGCTTTGCTGTTTAGTGCAATCTCATTTGCTTTATTTCTTGCAAGCATTGCCTCCCTTGCAATCTTATTTTTATTTGACATCATGATTAATCGTTTAAGATTATGCATTGATGGAATATTGAATCCTAACTGTCTAAGGTTTGCTAAGAATTTTTTATAATTGATTTCATATTCTTTTTGCTCTTCTGTAGTAAGGGTGACTTGTATTGTATCAACAACATATTCTGCCAGATATTTTTGATTCGAGAGTTTTTGTGAACCAAGACGAAAAACAACTCCACCAGTAAGATACGGAATTAATTCATGCAAATCATCTTCTCTTTCTATTGTTGCAGTCAAACCCAATCTGTATGGTGCAATAAACTGTTCTGCGATGGAGCGATATCCAGGTGCAGGAAGGTGATGTACTTCATCAAAGATTATGAATTTGAACTGATTTCCTATCGAAGATGTTCTAAGATAGGCAGAATCATATGTTGCCACAGTAATTGCTTGAAGGTCATCTTCACCTCCACCTAATTTCCCAACAGAAATGTTTTGTTGATTTTGGATAGTAGTTGACAAGTATTTAGAGATATTATTTGACCATTGTTCCATTAAATCAATTGTTGGAACTATAACAAGTGTAGAAGCATTTACTTTTTGGATGGCCTTTATACCTATAGCCGTTTTTCCAGCACCAGTAGGTAAAATAACACATCCCCTCATAGATGATTTTTCCCAATTTTTGATAGCTTGTTTTTGGTAATCTCGTAATTCTAAATTGTTTATTTGAAACACAGGAGATGGGATAAAATCAGGTACATTATCAACAAAATCTAAATCACTTTTTTTCAAATACTCAATAATTTCTCGATAGTTAAGAGCATAAGATCTAAGATTTTTGGTTCTGTCATCGTATTTGGTACTCGGTATTTGTATGAGTTCACCATCTTCAATCCTAATCGTGCCTTTGTCAAAGAATAGTTTAGGATTTAGTGATGAATCATATGTCAAATCCACTTCTTTGTTTGTCAATATCATTATAATCATTTTTGATTGACATTGATTATTTCTGACCGTACATTCCCATCCCACTAAAGATACACTATCAGGTTAGGGACGTATTCTTACTACCCATCAAATTTTGATGCAGAGTTTCACCTCATACACGTTATCATCCAGGATGTAGTACCGAGGACGTGTTCTATGCCAAACCGTTAGATGACCTACGCTTTCATCTATTTTTGACGTGTTTAAGATTTAAACTGTTTGCAAGATATTGAGAGAGGTTTGGTCAACTAGTTCACATCTATCTGAAGACACAGATCCAATTCCCACTGCCAAGATCAATGCAAAAAAATGACATGCAGATATTTAATCTAAACTTTTTGGTTTAGACTAGGATTATATTTTACCCAAAGAGAATTTCAGTATGTCATTTCCCACTAGACGTCTTCGGAGACTAAGAATATCAGATAAAATGAGAGAGTTAGTTCAACAAACAACATTATCTTCAAAAGATTTCATATGTCCGGTTTTTGTTCAGGAAGGTCTAAAAAATAAAGTGAATGTAAAATCAATGTCAGAAATTGAAAGATTGCCACTTGACGATGTAAACGATGAAGTGGAGAAAATTAGTGATTTAGAAATTCCTGCAATCATGCTTTTTGGGATTCCAACTTTAAAAGATGAAGCAGGAAGTTCTGCATTTGATGATAAAGGAATTGTTCAAAAAACAATATCTAAGATTAGAGAGAATTTTGGGGATAAAATAGTAATAATGGCAGATGTATGCCTATGTCAATTTACATCAACTGGACACTGCGGGATAATTCAGGGAAATAAAATAGATAACGATACTAGTTTAGATACACTGGCAAAGATTGCAGTAAGCCAAGCAAAATCTGGCGTAGATACAGTATCACCATCAGCAATGATGGATGGTCAAGTTGCAGCAATAAGAAAAGCCCTTGATGATGAGGGATTCACAGATGTTTCAATAATGTCACATTCAGCTAAACATCGCTCAAACTTTTATTCTCCATTCAGGGATGCAGCAGAATGCGCTCCTAAATTCGGAGATAGAAAAACATACCAAGTTCCATACACAAATGCAAGGGAAGCAATGATGGAAGTTGAGACAGACATCAATGAAGGAGTAGATATTGTAATGATAAAACCAGCATTATCATACTTGGATCTTATTGCAGAGACAAGAAGAAAGTTCAATATTCCTGTTTCAGCATATAGTGTTTCTGGTGAATATGCACTAGTCAAGGCTGCTTCACAGTTAGGATATGTAAATGAAAACGATATTACGGAAGAAATTCTATATTCAATCAAAAGAGCTGGAGCTGACATGATAGTTACATATTTTGCCAAATCAGCTTCAAGGTTGCTTCAAGAATCATGAGAAACGACGAACGTTTTGAAATTCAAAGAGCTTTTGACCTATTACCACATGTTGTGGGTGCAAGTTGGGCAGCAGTTTGGTTTAGGATGAAAGGAATCAAAAAACCCACAAAAGAAGAATTTAGAGAAAAAACATTAGAATATATAAAAATGGTGGAACCTGTCTTTAAATCATATCCTAATGAAGAAGCATTTTTAGAAATTCGCAAGTATATTGAGTTTAGAAAAAATGAGGAATATGAAAAGATAAGATCAGGGGAAAACAAAGAAATTGAAATCAGATATAAAAGATATGTGGATTATGGTTAGAATCTTTGAATTATAAAAAATAATATGAAAAATTAAATTTGGTGTAATTGTTATGTATTGCAATTGCACTTTACAAAATAATATACTAGTACGTTACAACTAATGATTTTAAAAAACTGTTGGTTAATAGAGACCATTATGAATAGATGTATTCTGTAAATGATATATTTTGCCGTTACTTTGAATTGCAATATGATCTGTTATTGTTTTAAGGGCTAAAGAGTTGAACAAAAATTCCATAACCATGTAAAATTATCAATAAAATAGAAAATCAAAAAATAAGAATTGCAAGAAAATGAATTATGCTAAACAGCATTAGACCAATTATGGATGTATCTATTAAAACACTTGTTATGAATTGTACGCTATCACTTAGAGGCCTCTAATAACTCAGGATTGAATTTTATATGGTTTTATCCGTATGTTTTTGGATATTGAAGACATATTATTTGAATCAATAATCATCATCCTCTGCAAATATCCAAGACAATCCCATGATATCCATTGCACATATGTTCTGTCCAGAAAGCAATTCTGTGTGGATTTTTTCCCTTTCTTTTACTGGTGTATCTACCAGAATAGTTGAAGGCTCAGGTTGCCTCGATTTTAAAATTAATTGATTCATGAAAACGAATAATCAGTGAAATATATGATTATGCCCATTAATTTGTGGCATGCCTTTATTAATTCAAATTAGTGAATGTTTAAATTCATAGTTCAATGATTTTGGCTAGAATCCATAGTGAAAATCTATTTTTTAATAATTACAGTTATGCTTGGAATTTCTTTAATGTTTACAATTGTTGGACTAGTTTCCTTTGATCTAAGTGTAAAGGAAATAAAAAATCTTCTAGGTTCGAGAAATGAAGGTTTTGCATTTAGCATGATTCAAGGTTTAGATAAACACATAGAAAGTCGAATATTAGCATACAAAGAATTAACAAATCTAGACACTATACAGATTGCATTAAATGACTCAAATAGAAAACATGAAAGATTCCTACAGATACAATCCAAATCCAACACATCAGAGCAGCAAATAGAAACTATAAGAGCATCCCCATTCATTGTTGAAGAATCACAGAGAGTTTTAACTGAAGAACTTTTAGACACTATTGAGTTTTATCATGATGAGTATAATTATGATGTAATTGAAGAATTATTTGTAATAAATGCATATGGTACAAATGTTGCTTTAACATCTGGAACATCTACTTTTTCTCAAAGTGAAGAAGAGTGGTGGAAAATTACAAAAGAAACAGGATTGTATATTGGCGATATTGATTTCAACGAGCAAGAGAATCATCACACAATGAATTTCGCATATAGGATAGATAATAAATCAGGTGAATTTATAGGAGTACTACATGTTTTAATTACTCTTGATGACTTACTAAGTGATTTTAAGGAAGAATCAGACGTCATAACAATACCAGGACGTAATGTATTGTTGATAGATGAAAGAGGGTATTCAATTTATTCAAATAAATCAATAAGATTATCAGATTCACCGATTCCATATTTCAATATAATTTCACAAGGAAAAGATGTAGAATTCTTTGAGTTAGACGACATAGATGATTTTAAGCTAATATCTTATGCAAAATCCACAGGATATAGAACATTTGAAGGATTTAATTGGACTGTCATAATTGTACAAGATAGCTCTTCTATTGTAGAAGAATTCAATGAGTTGCGTAATTCTATTTTTACAATATCAATTATTGGCATACTTGCATCTATTATTGGAGGTTTTTTAATATCAACCACTGTTTCTGCCCCCTTAAGACACCTTACAAAAATTGCAAATACGATATCTAAAGGTGATTTTACCATCAATACTAAAAAAAGTCGCATTGATGAAATTAAAACTATTAGTAATTCTTTTGAAGAAATGGTAATAAATCTCAAAAAACTAATTGAAACTGAAAAACAGTTAGCTGAGGCTCATGTAAAAATTAGAAATGAAAGATTAACTGCGATTGGAGAACTTGCAGCAAGCATGGCTCATGATATGAAAAATCCACTAAGCACTATCAAAACATCTTCTGAAATTTTACAAAAAAAGACAGAACAAAGTGCGGAAACAAAAGAGGTATCAAATAGAATGAATCGTGCTATAGATAGAATGTCACATCAAATCGATGATGTGTTAAATTATGTACGAATTACACCGCTAAAATTAGACACAATAAAGATTAATGAATTGATGAATACAGCAAAAAAATCTTTGGAGATCTCAGATAATATCGTAATTTTAATTCCAGAGTCAGACATTCAGATTAAGGGTGATTTAAGAAAATTAGAAATTGTGTTTATCAATATTTTCTTAAATGCTATCCAGGCCATTGGAAAAAATAAAGGGCGAATTGAATGCAAAATTGAACAAAAAGGCACTAATGTGATAATAGAAATTCAAGATTCGGGACCAGGTATACAGGGTGATGTTTTCTCAAAGATTTTCGATTCACTTGTAACTACAAAACAACAAGGAACAGGATTAGGCTTGTCTACGTGTAAAAATGTCATTGAACAACATCATGGAACAATTACTGCTCAAAATAACCCCACAAGATTTGTAATTACTTTGCCCCTAGAGTCAGAATAAAATATGCATAATTTTTGCGAAAGTTTTATCATGGGTTGTATTGAGGTTTGAGATATTGGTAAAAAAAACAATTCTATTAGTTGATGATGATGTGGATCTTTTAGAAAATACAGCTTATATGATAAAAAGTATTGGCTATGACGTAGTTACAGCAGATAATGGACAAGATGCGGTCTTCAAATACAAAGATATCCGCCCAGATTTGGTAATCATGGATGTAAAGATGCCTAAGATGGATGGATTTGACGCATTCTTTAAGATGAAACAATTTGATAAGGAAGCAAAAGTTATTCTCATTACTGCTTTTGCCACAGATGAGAAGAAACATCTAAAGGCAAAAAGCATGTCACTGCTTAGTACAATTAATAAACCGTACTCCTTTGAGCAATTAGAAAAAATTGTTACAGAACATGGATGAATTATTTACTTTCTAACTTCTTTAATTTAATAAATCTATTATTATAAAATTTAATTGCTTCATTTACAAAATCATAATACCATTTTTTAACATATTGATCTTCATGAAGGATTTTTTTCCATTGTTTAACCTCTAAAGATGTTTGTTTATTTGATAATCTGAATCGTGCAGGGACAAGTAAATTCGTGTAAAACCAAATAGAAATCTGATTTGCTAATTCCTCTTCTTCAATTTGTTCAAAATTATTTTGATATTTTACATTCAAATAAGTCATTAATTCATAAACTGGAAAATTTGAAATCTTTGCAATTTGAATATTATCCATAAATAAACCAGCAGCTAAACTTTTCAGTCGATAGATTTCATTTCCGATATTAGATTTTAGATAACTCCACTTTCCAAAAACAATGGGCAGTACATTTGTGTATTTTTCTGCCATCGTATCTATCTGCTTATCAGTTAGATCTAAAACATCCAAACAATACAAAATTCCGTGTAGGGATAACCTATATTGATCTGCAGGTGCTTTTACGTAACTTTTTCCATCTTTTACTACCAAGCCTAATTCTAGCAAGCCAATCGTATGCTTTCCTCTAGCCATTCTACCCACCAGTAATCTTCTGTATTCTTTTTCCTTAGTCCTAATGCTTCCCGAATCATCAAGATGTGTTTTTGCCATTCCCCACGTGGTTAATGTTCCATTCAAAGCTAAAAGTTCTAGCATTTTTTGAACATTTTCATGATGTTTTGTACCTAGTTTTTTTCTAAAGGAGTAACTTCCAAAAAGTCTCTGCGCAGTAGGTCGTGTATACATCTTATAGGCATATAAATTTCCATAAACAGTTCCTTGATCTTCTAATGGCATACCACAGTTTTACGGGTATCTCAAATAATAACTATGTCAATTAGCATTATGTTTACAATATACAATAAAACACATCACAGAGAATAGTAGACAAAATGAACATACGAAAAATAAACAAATAAGCACTCAAAGACTTGAAATAGTTCTAAAACGGGTATTATATGATGTTAAAACAAGTATTCATTATTTTTGGGATTTTTACATTATTTAGTGTGGGGTTTTTACAGATAGGATTTGCAGAAATTGTTCCAGAATGGGTAAAAAATACTGCAAAATGGTATGGTGATGGGATAATTTCAGAAATAGAATTTCTAAATGCGATCCAATATTTAATTAACAATGGGATTTTAAATACCGAAAAACAGAATGCCATTCCAAAAATTGAACCAGATGATACAAAACAAGAATTGTTAGAATACGGAATAAATCAACTTGAATTAAAAAATAATTTAGCAGCATTACAGTTTTTCAATAAAGCCCTAGACAAAGATCCACGAGATGTGAAAGCATTAGTAGATAAAGGTATTGTGCTTGCAAGACAAGGGAATTATAAAGATGCTAAAGCACTATTTGATAAAGCAATAGAAATTTCAGAGTCTCAAGGTAAAGTAAATTACAAAGCAATAGCTAATGCAGGAATTGTATTATCAATATTTGGTGATCCAGATGAAGCAATAAAATATTTTGACAGAGTATTAGATAACGAGCAAGAAGTAAAACAAGAAACACTACTTGCAGTTTTAACTAATAAGGGAGTCACATTGTTAGAACAAGGAAAATATGAAGAGTCTATTTCATATTTTGACAGAGTACTAAAAATCGAGCCGGATAGAATTGGAGGATTAGTAAATAAAGCAAATGCATTACAGGAACTAAATAGAACTGATGAAGCATTTCCATTATTTATCAGAGCACATGAGTTATCAAATGATCCGCTTAGCTGGAAACCCACATTTGTAATAATAAAATGACATCATATGATAAAATCATTAATCCATAGATTAAACATAGAAAAATTAAAATCGTAAAAAAATTTTCAACATATCATGATAAAATAAAAATGATGTACATGCAAATGTAATTAGATTTTAAAATGAGGAGAAGATTAGACTAGTTTTGATCCGATTAACTATATGACATCAAGAAGAACAAAACAACTAATCATTAGTGTGCCAATTGGCGGAAATTTAGTTTTAATCACATTTAAATCAGATGAATAGGGGTAAAAATATCATAAAAAGAGTAAGAGGTATTACTTGACGACATCAATATAAAAACAATTTAGAATTGTTTAGTTTATCTATTGAAATATCAGTTATTTAATCATATATGGCATTTGAAGCAATTCTATTCATAGCAGTACTGCTTATCGCAGCAAAACTAGGAGGAGAATTACTTTATAGAATAGGCCAGCCAACAATACTCGGAAATGTTCTTGCAGGAATCATTGTAGGCCCTGCATTTTTGGCAATAGTACATCCAATTGAAGCAATAGAACTTTTTGTCTCAATTGGAGTATTTTTCTTGTTCTTTCTAATTGGTCTTGAAGAAATTGACATTGCAGGTTTATTCAAAGTCATGAGAGGTAAGATTTTTGCAGGTTCTGCAATTGCATTTTTGATCCCATTTTTGGTCGCAGGAGTTTTTGGATTAGTGATAGACATGGATTTTGTAAGTGCATTTGCAATTGCAAGTGTCATTGCAGCTTCAAGTTTAGGTGTTACAGCTAAGGTACTAAGTGATCTTGGAAAACTAAAATCAACAATTGGGCTTGAAATTTTTACCGTAACTGCAATTGTAGAGTTTATCGCAATAATTTTTGTAAGCGTGTTCATCCAGATAGATACGAGTTCTGAACTTCCTGATATAACCGAAATATCTTGGCTTTTTGCAAAAATGATACTTTTCTTTGCAATAGCAGGATTCATCTCTGTGTTTGGATTACCACGGTTCTTGAGACTTCTTAAAAATCATCTTCGTGTCAAACAAGCATATTTTGGTATGGTGATCGGGGTGATTCTACTAATAGCATATTTTGCAGAAATCAGTGGAGTTCATGGAGCAATAGGTGCACTTCTTTTAGGTATTGCAGTATCAAGGATGAGCAGAGATGAATATGATGAAATTTCAAAAAACATTAGTGTCGTAGGATATGGGATTTTTATTCCAATATTTTTTGCAGGAATCGGACTACATTTCAGCGTAGCGTTTTTAGAATTAGAATGGTGGATAATCATAATTTTCATAATAATCATGACAGGAGTGAAGTTTCTTAGTTCCTACATTGCAGTGCGTATAGCCAATATGAGGCCTGCAACAACTGTTGCATATGGAGTAATGTCAAAAGGAGCAGTAGATTTGGCACTAATGCTATCTTTACTTCAGGCAGGGATAATGGAGGATAAGTTGTTCTCACTTTTAGTTCTCGGAACACTAATGACCATGATAATATCAACTGTAGAGCTTCAACGCAAATTAAAGAAAATAATTCATGTCAAGGTAGGAACACTAGAACTAGGTCTTATTCCAATCTATTTCAGAAGAGTTGTATCAGATACCCCAGTAATTGCAGTTATCAACAGGATATTTTCTAAAACAAAATCAGACATTACAATCAAAGAATTTATTAAAAATAACAAAATTACAAAAAACCCATTTCTGGTTTTTGACAAAGATGAGAATCTTGTAGGACTCATCTCAAAGAATGAAATAAATAAATCCCATAAAAAAACACGAGATAGTACAACTATTGCAGATGTGATGTATAAAAAATTCCACACAGCGTTACCTGATGAATATCTATTTTCAGTAATTCAAAAGATGAATACTCACCCATTTGACATGATTCCAATCATGGATCCTAAAAATAATAGAAAAGTAATTGGAATTGTAACTAACAAAGGAGTAATGGAATTATTAACAGATACTAGAAATATCAAGTCATTACCAAAATGATTTGAACAATATGGATTATCTGAAAAATGTTAATTAGAGTTTATCACTGAATCGTCAAAAACATATTTTTAGGACGTTCGTCAGAAGATAGTTTTCAATTGTAATGTTTTTTCATTTTTCTTCATCATCATACAGGTAAAGAGTATGTTTATCTTCTCATGGATAAATTCTCATCACATTTTTAACATTTAACTATAGTCTTATGATGTTTATGGCTTGTGCATATAACCGGATCTTCAAAGTTTGAAAATTTAGTAATACATCAAGTGCAATTATTTTTTGTGTTAAATGGATTTCTCAGAGACAGAGAAATACAGTTTCAGTAAAATCAGATTAGATTATGGGTTTTGCAGTGGAAACATAACATACCAAAAATCAATAAAATATTCAACAGATGAAATTTCTAAAAAACATGTCAATACATAGTTTTCATCTTTTTCTTTTTTCTCACATCTTTTTCTTTAGAGGATGATTTTACTGAATAGTCATAATCAGGATATAATTTTAAAAACCGATTTTCAACTCGTTCTTCACCAAAATCATCGCTAATTTCGTTTTGCTGTGACATTTTATATCAACCAACCATCAAACTCAAGGTCTGTCAAATCCTATCCTCTATAACCCTACGACATATGAGAATATCAACATATCATTTCTTGATTTCTTGAGTTAACGAAGTCAAATAATTTAAAAAGAGAATTCAGTTATTAAGAGATTGTAAAATTTTATCACTAACTTTGATCATTTTTGATAAAATATCTGATGCCGATTGCTCTTTTTTGGTCGTATCGGCCAAAGTTTTCATTAATTGAATTTCATATTCAATACCTATTTTTAAGCCAATTTGGAAAACTTTTGGTAATTTTGAGACATTTGGAGACACTAAAATCTCAGTTATTTTTTGATTTTTTTCATGTTTAAGGTTAATAGAATTTTTTACTATGGTTTTCAATAATTTTTCAAAATTTTCATACATGTTTGACTCTAATTTTGTCATAGTAAATTTTTTTGACATTGTTACAGTTCTTTTGATATTAAGTAGAGCTTGATTAGATTCAATATTTTCAAAATCTTGAGAGGTAAGTTCTACACCATGTGCATCTTTAATGGTATTTACAATATCAGAAATTGCATCCTTTCTGCAAGAAGACAAAGTCTTTCCAAAGGGACAATTTTGACAATTTGTAGTATAGTACCTAAATCCTTTATTACCAAAACTGGATAACACTAATTTATTTTGATTTCGAAGTTTGGTCATAACTCTTGATACTACAGCCTCATCAATATCAATAATGTTAGAAATTTCTTGATTAGAATATGAGCCCTCATCAAGTAATTCTAAAATTTCTTTTTCAATTTCTCCAGGAGATCGTCTAGATTTTTCTTCAATTGCATCTGCGATGTAATGCTCAGTAAGTTTTTCTTCAGTATCTAATACAAGTTGTTTCCCATCAAACTTTACATCTAGCCCAGAATTTATTTCAGTTTTAATTATTTTTTCTAGTAATCTCTCAACATTAGAAATTTTAAAATTTCTAACTAATTGTTTAAGATCATCAATTTGTATTGGATTTCCTTTTGAAAGTAAGAACAGTAATGCCCATCGAATTTTTTTTTCATTACTTGTTTCAATTTTACGAAGAATGTTACAAATTTCAGTTATTTTTTCCCATTCAATGTCCTCTAAGATATCTTTAGAATCAGATACTAAGCTAAGTGTGTCAAGGATTTTTGTAAAAGCGTGAAAGTCATTTTTTAAAGTATTAGAATATACATTTGTTTTTTGTCTCACAGATTTTTTATATCGTTCAATCAAATCTTTTTTTAAGATAAGTTTTTCGTTTCTCAAGTCATCAAGATCATATTTGAAAAATTCAAAAAATGAAAATATAGGTAAATTAAGTATATTAGGCTCTAACAGTTTCAGAGCAGCCATCATCGAAGAAGAAAGTGCCATCTAAACAATCGAGCATGAACTTCCTATGATAAAAATGTGCATATTTAGAGATATTTGAGTATGAAAAATTAGATTGCCACCAAAGATATCAGAATGACCTTCATCATTTCATCAAGATCTATTATTGTTGATCTAAAACCATAAAAAATCATCATCATGAGTTTTTGTCTTAATTAGTCCTAAATTGATGATGTTAGTTGAAGAAAAGAAATTGATTATCAGTTCATATGAGATCAAGTGGTTATAATGAATCAGGTTGAGTGCAAAATTAAATCATGTTTTATGCAGCCAGATAAGATAGGTGTGGAAGTGACTTACTTGGATAAAAAGAAAAAGTAATACATCTTGTTCAGATAATTAAAACACAGGGTTTTTCTTTTTATTATTTTTATTTTAAAAACATTGAGTGATGTTTAATGCCATCAAGTATCATTTGTAGAGAAGTAAAGTCTAATATTTTTATTACAAAACCGTGTTAAAATATTAATCACGAGTACATACCAAACGCAATTAATTAGATTATATCAAGAGATGTTGAATAGTTTCTGGGCATTTTTATACATTAGGTTATCTCTAAATTCTTTTTTAATAGTGAGTTTAGCGACAAAATTAAGATATGAATCCATACTACTGATTGGCCAATCAGTACCATACAACAGATAACGTGGCTCCCCTGCATAATTTATTAATTCTGCAACTTTTTCTTTCATCATTTTTTCAAAAAAGTGATCAAAAGATCCAACAACAAGCCCAGACACATCAGCATAGACATTATGATTTTTGTAAAGTACTTCTTGTGCATCTTGAATCCAAGGATTTCCTAAATGACACATTACAATTTTCAGTTCAGGGTTATCTACAGCTACATCATCAAGATTAAGAGGTCTAGAATAACGCAATTTACCGGTACTAGAATATGTATCTCCAGTATGAAACATCACAGGTATATTAAATTCAATACAGGTATCATAGACTTTTTGATATCTTTCATCATAAGGATAATAGTGTTCATAACCTGAATAAATTTTCATGGCTTTGATTCTACCATCTTTGATTAATTGTCTATAATGTTTCAGATCTTCATCAGTGTGATGATCTATAGTGAATCCAGCTGCAACACCAAGATTATCATATTTTTTAATCCCCTCAATAATTTGCTCAGTTGAAGGTCTTTCAGAATTTATTTTGTAAGAAGATAAAATTATTGCATAATCAACATTGTTACTAGTCATTTCAGTTTGAAGCATCTCTAATCGATCTTCTAACAACGGAATATGTTGTGTTATCTCGTATTGATTCACATGCACATGACAGTCAATAATCATATTATGTATCTACAAAATGAGGATTTTTCCACTCAATAAAAGTTGCATTGTTTAATGATCTAGGATCTTTCATATAATTAGACAGTATTTTGATAAATTTGAAGCCATTTCGTATTTGAAATGACAATACAGGTTCTTTAATTTCATGACGCATAACTTTGTGCACATATTCTAATGGAGATAATTCGTGTGCACTTTCACAGTAGTTAATTAATCTTGCTCCTGCTATTATTCTACGTAAATTTAGTTTTATTGCCAAAGTCTTTCTTGCATCATAGAGTTTTGTGGCAACACCCAATCTTCTATGATCAGGATGAGATGACACATCGGCCCCGTAAAGAGAATCACCATTTGGATCATGGTTTTTGAAAAAACTATCACCGCAAGCATCTTTCCATGTATGTTCTTGATATTCAGATTTTAGTTTAATAATTAAACTGCTACAAGACCCGACAATTTTTCCGTGATATTCTGCAATAAACTGACCTTCAGGAAAAACTTTCAAATGAGCAGATAACTGATCAGGTTTCCAATAAACTCCTTCAGCAGCCATTGTAGGAAATGCAATTTTTTGCAGCTCTACAACTTTAGGAATATCGTCTTTTGTCATTGTACGTACAATCACATGACTGTGATGTCTACGAACGCGGGGGGTTGTGCTCATTTCTTCATCTATAATTATTTAAAAGGTCTTGATCAAAAATAACATCACTGTTTTTAGATTTCTTTTTAAAAATAACTGTTAATTTTTTTATCGTGTGTCTTACCTCAAATGGAACTTCCACATTTATAGAAAAGTATTGCATATTTTAACATTTACAGTAAAAATCGTTAATAACATTCCTGTTTTAATTGATTAAGAAATTTTTTTAACACCAAAGTTCTTTTTTTGGCCTCAATTTTCGCAGATTTTGTGTGCATTAAAGATTCAAGTTTAAGTAGTTTTTGAAAAAAATGATCAACTGTCCATATTTTATCATTAGGCTTACGTTTATTGCAGAAAGGATCGCTTGGATTGTAAAACGGTCGCTTAAGTGAGCCTGCTGTAGCAAATACTCGTGCAATGCCTATAGCTCCCAAAGCATCTAATCTATCAGCATCCTGAAGAATTTTTCCTTCTAGAGTTTCAGGAATTTTATTTTGTGAAAAACTATGGTCGCGAATGGCATCTAAAATTATCAAGATTTCTTTATTGGAAAAAGAATATTTTTTTAAAATTTGTTTTGACTTTTTTGCGCTATGAATTGAAGAAAGATTAGAATATTTGTGAGATTTTGGATAAGATACTACATCATGCAATAATGCAGCACATAAGACCAATTTCTCATTTGCCTTTTCTGTTTTGCATATTTTTTGAACGTTATTGTATACTCTCATAATATGTTCAAAATCATGAGATGGATCATTTTGAATTATTTTTTTTACATCACTTTTAATTAAATCAAGAACTTTCATTTAGAATCTCCATATTTTTGGCTTGACGAATTTTAATTTTTTTTGAGTGATTAATACGGTCCAATTGACAGATGCAAAAAAAACTATCAACATAATGCCAAAACTATCAATTAATAAAATTCCAGTAAGACGGTCTTCAAATATGTCTAAAAAAGGTTTCAATACTGCATTTCCAAAATAAATCATCATAATATAAGAAATAGTCCGGCCAAACCAAAATCCAGCATACATTCCAATATTTTTTACACGCATTAGCCCGTATGCAATAAACAATATGTTACTTGGAAGTGGAGTTGCACCAAACAAAAATGATGCAAGTAAATAACCATATTTTTTTTTGTTAAGATAACTACCAATTATGTCAAGATTAGATTTCTGTTCTTCTCCAACAAAGGTTCTAAATAATCCACTTATTTTTTTGAGTGTAAATCTACCAATTGTGGCACCAGTTGCACCAACCATTGCAAGAATTACTACATTTAAGCTTGGATCCAGAAGGTAGAAAGATGTTAATATAATCCAGCTTGGAGGCATTAAAATCGGCGCAGCGTTTACTCCGATTAATACAAGAAAAATGCCAAAATACGAATATTCTCCAAAAATTTCAAAAACATCCACCATCTTTCTAGAATTATGTTATTTTTTTTTTGTTTCTAAACCCTTGTATCTAGGTTCATTCGGAAAAAATTTTATTTTGATCTAAAAAGTTAAAAAAATTTCATGTTTTTCAATTCTTTTATCATGTTTTACAATAAATCGGATCAATCATACAATATACTTATAAGTGATTCATGTACATGTTTACTCATGTCCGAGTTAATTTGGAAGTGTTTTCGATGTAACCTAACTTTCAAAGACACGGAACTGGCAAGAATGCATAAAGAAATTTCATCTCATTCTATAACCAAAATTAAAGCAATAGCAGTATAATCTCAGATATTTTAATAGATCTAGTAGTACAAATCAGAGTAGATTGGATATAAATTTAGTCAAATCTTTCAAATTAGAGTAAAATAAAATGATATTTCCTAGTCTAGTTATTAAGATTCACGGTCTTAGGATAAAGCATGATTCTTTTTGAATTTCAATTAATATTGCATGATGAGGTATTTGATGTAACATATTACAAAGGCAACTTAAACCAGATCTGATTTCTACGCAAGATCTATAAACTATAACTTTGGAAAAACTACATATTGAATGAATCATCTGCACCATGCACAAGTTGCATGATAGAGCATGCATCAGGAGTTGGATGTTTATGCGACTACCATCAAAATAAGTAATATGCTTTACGATTGATTTCTCAAATTAGTTTTAATGTAGAGTATAGTATTGTCAATAGATAATGGAGATTGCACATATTCTTGTAAAATGTGATGATGAAAATGATGATGTGTTAGATGAGCTGCAATTAATTGACGGGGTAAAAGAAGTTAAAAAAACGTTTGGCGCATATAATGCAGTGGTAAAACTAGAAGCAGAAACTGTTTCAAAAATCAAAAATATAATATCAGACAAAATACGTAACAAACGAGGGGTATTAAGTACACTGACTCTTGTAACTGCTTAAAGATCGAAATATCAATTCATTTGTCAGTAAGATCTATAAACTAAGATCTTCTCATTGTTATAAAGTGTCTAAAATTGTTAAATGGTGGGAAGGAACGATTGAAGAATTAGAAGAAGATATTGAATGTGAGATTTCTTAATTTTAATTTATCAGCACACCACGAATATATTCAAGAAAAATGTATTAGTTACTAATTAATCCACAATTAAATTATAATTTTGCGGGATCTTTGATCTAGAGTTTAACACACATCTTTTGTTACTGTTTTGATATAAACCCATTTTTTTGGGTCCAACACTAAAAGAACAACCTGAGAAAACAAGTATTTTTCTTATCATATATTGTGAAAATGATTCTCTACATTGTTTGATCACAGTTACAGGTATTTTGTAGTTTGAATAAAGTAGTTAGAAATACTAGCAAAAAACAAATGCCAAATCTCCACTAATTAATAACATATTTTTTTGAATTATTATTGAAAAGGTAAATCAAAAGAAACACTAATGATCCGCAGGTAATTTGTCTGGTTTAATTCTCTTATCAAAGAACAAACAGGCAGTAAGATCTCCCCCCACATTTACCATGGTTCTTGTCATATCCAAGATTCTATCTACACCTAAAAGTAGAACTATTCCAATAACAGGCACCACAGTAGCTAAGAGAATAGAAGATAAAATTACGATACCTGCACCAGGCGCAGAGGGTGCACCAATGGATGCCATAAGAGCAGTAACTGCAATTAGAATAATTGTTGTTGTCCCAAGTTCTATATTGAAAAGATGTGCAAGAAAAAACACTGCCACTATTTGGTATAATGCAGTACCATTCATGTTAATTGTAGCACCAAGTGGAATTACAAATTGGGAAACTGCAGATTTGACTTTCATCTTTTCTTCTGCAGTTTTCAAAGAAACAGGCATCACAGCAGCTGAGCTTGAAGTTGAAAATGCTAACAGTAAAGGATCTTTCATCATTTTTAATGTGGATAAAACTGTCTCTTAGCAAAGACTTTGATGATAATGATGTAAACTAACATCATTATGAAAAGACCAATAACCACTGTTGCCATACAGGTACCAAGACCTACAAGTGCATCAAGGCCGACTTTAGATACGATATCTGTCATTAAACCAAATGCTGCAAATAGGGCCAATCTCATTGCCTAAGAAACAACCTTCATAGTAATCTCCTGTATCGATTCCAGCAGATCCATTATTGGTTCAGATTTTTTTAGGTAGCGATATCATTGCAACTGCAACAAATAGTGCAAAGACGATTTATGCTTAGCATTTCTCCAGACATAAAAGATGTTAAAGGATTGCTTGGTATGATACCTATGATATGTTGAGGAATCTCAAGAAAATTAAATTCAATATTTTCTACAAGTTGTTCTGTTTTATCGATTTCCAAACTTTCTAACATTGATTCACTATCAACAAAACTCCCTGGTACTATGGCGGTAGCTACAAAGACACCAATGCCTAATGCAATAACTGTAGTTACAACAAAAAATACAGCAACAGAGATCCCCATGGTTCGAAGTTGCTCTACACTTCCAGCTGACAAGAGACCTCTAATGATAGAGGCAAAAATAAGAGGGATTATTATCATCTGAATGATCTTGAGAAACAAATGAGCAGGAATAGAAAGCCAAGTAATGATGATTTCACTAGTATCTTTCTCCACAATTCCTGTTTCAGGTCCTAAAAAAACTCCTAACAATAAACCTAAAAATAATCCAACAAGAACCTGTGCCCATAATTTTTTTTTTAATTAGATAAGTTACCTGGGGAGTAATGGATTTGAATGATTGTATCACCATTTTAATCTCAATCCTTTAACATATTTGAAAAACATCTTACAGGTTCTCAAAATTATTTAACAATCAAAATAGGACAAGTTAGACCTCGCATAAGATAGTTTGCCATACTTTCATGATATTTCTCTTCAGTAGGAGTTATTTTGGTCTGTCCTATAACAACCAACTCTATCTTATTTTCTTCTGCATACTCGGCGATGGTGTTGGGAGCAAAAGAGGATTTTAAAACAACATGTTTTAGTGGATTTTTTAGTTTTTTTGTGTCATACTCAATATTTTCTAATTCTTTTTGAATGACTTTTTTTTTATTTTCAAATTCATCCTTTTTATTTTTGTTAAATAATGTTTCAAGCGATGTAGTTTCAATACATGTGATCAATGTTACTTCTCCATCGATTTTTTCTGCAAGATCTATGGCAGCTCCTAACCCTCGTTTTGCACCTGACGTTGAATTGTATGGTACTAAAATAGAATTAAAACGAAAACTATCATTCATAACTAAACTTTGCATATATCCTGAATTTAACCTAAGCGTAATTTTCAGAAGTGAGAATTAGTAAAGGATTCACTAGTGGTAATTGAAACAAAAATAACAAGATAACATAACAGTATTATATTCTATTTTAAAACATTCTTTTCTTTAGATTGTGGATGCAGAAGATCCCTATCAGATTTATTAGTTTGTATTAGGTGGAATTACAAGTACTTTATTTGAGGTACACAATGATTGTGATTTTAAGCTAGTTGTATGATTTATGAATAAAAAATAGTAAATAAAAAAAATTAATTTATTCAGTGACTTTGATTTAAGATGCTGTAAATTTGAAACCTATTTTTGCATGAGTGTCATCGCAGCTTGGTTGGGTGCAGGATTTTCCAAATCTACACAATGTTATTGTTGTTTTTCTATCTACTTCCACTAGTAATGGGCCATTTTCTTCTGCCTTGATTTTTACATTGGTCATTATTTTTATTCTAACTTTATTTTCAATAAACAATGCTAATTTTTGTAATTTTATCATTAATTATCCACTATAATATGACCAAAATTAATGATTGTAGTATGTTATCTTGGAAAAAATTTGTGAAATGGTTATTTCTAGAAGAGTAACAAAATCTCAATGTAGAGGTCGAGATGGAAAAAGTGGAAAGAAAACAAATGGATCATGTGAAAAAATATGATTTCAAATATGTGCTAAAAATATTTGAGTTTACATAAAAAATTACTGATGTACATGTTATTTACATCATTAATTATCTATTAGATCATGGCAGCAAAAAAACGTACAGCCAAAAGAAAACCAACTAGAAAAATAAAGAGGGCTGTAAGAAAAACTACTAGCAAAGCAAAAAGATCAATCCCAAAAGCAAAGAAAGCTGTGAGAAAAGTTAAACGTACAGTGAGTAAGGCAAAGAAACGAGCTCAACTAGTAGCAAATAAAAGAAAAAAAGAACTTCAACAAGCAAATAACAAGATCAAAAGCATGAAGAAGTCTCTAAAAACTATAGAAAAATCTGCACGAAAAAAGAAAACAGATTATCAAAAAGCACTGAAGAGAGCAACACAAACTCAATAACTTTAGATGCTAGATTCTATTTTTTCTTAATTAGTCTCAGAATCACAGATATTTCATTTCATTTTGTACAACTTCGATTTTGTATTTTTTACACTGGGTCTTGTTCTCAGGGGATTAGTGGGTCGATCTATTTGTTCTAGGTATTATTGTTATAGGTTTTGGAGTTGGTACAAGATTTACTCAGGGAAACAATGAAAAATGGTTTACATATTTGATTATACAGAAAAAGACGTAGCACAATTTACTTGTTTGCTTATCTAGGCATTAATTGACCTTAGTTATTTTGTGATCAATAAATCTGTATTTGGCACATTCTCGTTCCAGTATATTGTTACAGTCATGAATAAATGGAATTCTTTTATCAACAGATTCTGTTTGTGGGGTATCTGCTAGAAATTCAATAAAATCATACATTTCATTCCATTCTAGTTTATAGTATAATTCACGTGTTTCCTCAATCGCATTAGCAAGATACCCATTGATTATAGTATAAGCTGGAACTTTGAAAAAATCATAAAGGATTCTTTCAAAAAACTTTTTGAGTTCAGGATTGTCTTGTATTAATACTGCTGATGGGAGTTTACCAACATCCAAATATTGTCTAAAAACTACGTTCCAGATACTGTGTTTTAGGGTATCATCAACTGATTTGTTTTGATCTTTTTTTCGTTCCTCAATTCCTTCTCTTTGTGAGAAAGTTTTCTTAGATGTCAATGCATATCAATACGGATCTAGGGACCTAATAAACTACAGCAAAGAAAGATTATTTTCCAGAACAGAGTATCATATATTTAAAGTGACAATCATATTGTAGCGACACTGGCACAAATTAATACGGAAACGATAAAAATTATGTATTTGATATTTGACGGTTTGCACTATATCTGCTCAGAGTACTCATACAATCAAAAATATGACTAAAATTCCCAAAACAAACCAGTGAATTTGAAATAGTAAATATCAATACTTTAAGTAGAACATCTACATCCAACACGAAGATCAATTACAATCATTACTGTAAAAGATATTAGTGCTCAGTAATGGCCAGATCAAAATGTTCATAGAATATTTGAATATACTAAGGGTTCCCACAATTCCTAATGCAACTGCCAAAATTAAAAATACAAAAGAAGTAACAATTCATACTGGAGTTTCTTTAATAAATGCAAAATATAATTTGGCATTGCAATAACTGTAAGATAGAGATTCCTACTATTCATTTAACTAATATCAAAACTGAGAAAACCTGTTTTGATTATTTACAATATACAAAGTACAAAAATATTAAATGAAAATACAGTTATTGGCTTTAGCAGGGATGTAATTAACATAGTTCCAGTTATTATTAAGCGATTATTTGTAAACAGTCCTATCAACGAAGAGTTAACTACATAATTTAAACAATAGTCAAAATAACAAAAGCCAGAAAAAATCTCGGTTAATGGCTACAAAAGGAAGTACTAGTATGTATGAATAGTCAATAAAAATATTTGAATTTTTTTTATTTCAATTTGTAAAATAATTGGAGAGTTAGGGCATAGGATGAAAAAGAATCTATTTTGAAAATATATAAAAAAATATTAAAAAGTGAGAATAGAGTAAGATTAAACTCTTCTTCCTCTAATGGTTCGTCTTGCTGCTCTACTATAAGCTGCTTTTGTGATTGCTTTACCTTTTTTAGCAGCAACTGTTCTTCGTGGTTTTGGTTTATTGGTTGATGTGTTCACAGTTCTCTTTGCTGCATGCTTCCATGCGGGTTTTGCAGTTTTTGATCTGCTTGTTGTTTTAGCAGCAGTTCTTCTTGCAGGTCTTGTAGCTCTCTTGACAGTCTTTGTAGCTTTCTTTGCAGTTCTTCTTACAGGTCTTGTAGCTTTCTTGACAGTCTTTGTAGCTTTCTTTGCAGTTTTAGTTACAGCTTTCTTGATTTTTTTCTTTTGCTTACTAATTGCCATTATACAATAATGTGGCGTATATTTTTTAAGTTAAGACAAATAAATTAAATTAATAGTTTGTAAATTAAATCAACCTGAATGAATCTCATTTTATGATTTATTTTAAAATGTAAAACAGTACATTTAGCAGTAAATCAATTAAGCATGGATTAAATTTTTCTTAGTATGTTTATCAAAATACATGTTAGTCTATACTAATCGGTGGTTGTTGATTTACAAATACAACATATAGAGATTATAATAAAAAAATACAAGAGATTCAAAATATTTCCTCAAAGGTTTTTTTCAAAAATATAATTCAAACAGAAAATTAAACACCGTTAAGGATCTTATTGAAATGATCAAGATAATGAACAATATTGCCAAAACCACTCATAAAGCAATGAAAGGTGCAAAATTTGCAGAATTACTGGTAAGAATAACTTGTAACAGCAAAAAATTCATCATCAAACACAATAAAATAGCACTACAAGGGTAAAGCGGACTGTAATTACATCAATAAAGCACTACAAGCAGATGCACTTCAAAAAAAAATAACACAAGATCTCATCAGAACAAAGAGATTACAAATAACATACAAGATTCAGGTAAATGCAGATCTCAACGTTGCAGAGGATCTGTAAAAAACCCTTGCTGGTATTAAAATCATCAGAAATAGCACAAATAGTAACTAGAATTCCGCTTGAATCAAGAAATATGTGACTTGTTTTGCAATTTATCGTATAGAGATAATTGAACACGAACTAAAATAATCCTATTTTTCATTCAGAAGTGACACATGATCTTTTTGCTGAATCACCTTAAATTCTTGGTTTCTTTATCAGATAAATTGAGAATCACTTGACATTTCTATACATATTTGATGGTACATAGGAAATTAGTGGACTTGATTATAACATTCAGTGCAGAGGGTGGGATTTGAACCCACGAACTCCTGAGAGAAGGGATTTCCTATTTATGGATCTTGAGTCCCTCTCGGTTGACCGGGCTTCGATACCTCTGCAATGAAAGTGGATAATGACCATTATTTTTCAATTACTATTACAATAAATCAAAAAATTATTCTATTTTTTGAAGATTTTTGGACAAAGCTTTTAATCGTGTTAAGAAGACCCGAAAATGTATGTCAGAATTCATACCAATTTCAGATGCAAAAAAAATGCGTAGTGGGGTTAATGTTGAAGCCAGTGTTAAAAGCAAAGGGGACCCAAGAACTGTAAATCTCAAAAGTGGGGGAACAGTAGATGTCTGCGATGCAATTATAGCTAACGGTGATGAAACTGAAGACAATCAAATGAAACTCACATTATGGGGTGACGATATCAAAGCAGTAAATGTTGGAGATAAAGTTGTCATCATAAATGGATATACCAATGAGTTTAAAGGTGAAGTGTCGTTAACCAAAGGCAAATATGGAAAGATGGAAATCAATCCATAATAATCAAAATCATTATTCAATAATTTCTTTTATTTTGATAATTTTTCCAATCTAAAAATAGTACTAGCAGTCCAACGATTAATACAATAAGTCCTAATATGACTAAAATTCCCGAAACAAGTAGTGGAAAAATCATTTTCATCACAGGAGAATTAGGATTTGACAGAGCATCAGAATTTTCTGGATCTTCTGAAAACATCATAACAACATGGACATCATCAGTTCCGATATTTTCAATTTCAAAATTCAATGTGTCAGAGGTAGTAATTTCCAAGACTTCAAATAAAACAGGTTCATCCTGAATAAATGTTCCATAATCATCATCAAAAATATTGGAGATTTTTATGGATAACTTATCCCTAGATTGGTAATCGGTTATCTGAATTCCCCACATAAGAGGAATATTGGATGAAGACACACTATAAGAAAAATAGGCTGAATTACCAGGCATTATTTCAACTTCATTGGAAACATCATCAAACATTCCTTCAAACAATAATGGTACTGAAAAATTATCAGATTGGTAAATACTGGAAGGAATAGATAAAGTAGCAATCGAAAGGGAAATCATAATCAAAAGTACACCAATAATTGAAATTATAATACCTTTTTTATTCATAATAAAGAATCAGTGAATACCTACTTTTATTTCATAGAAAATAAGTTTACAAAAAATTTAGAGTAATCATCTAGACCTTAGTGTAGTGGGTTTTCTTTTGGCTGCAGTCTTTTTAGCTGGTTTTCTTTTGGCTGCAGTCTTTTTAGCTGGTTTTCTTTTGGCTGCAGTCTTTTTAGCTGGTTTTCTTTTGGCTGCAGTCTTTTTAGCTGGTTTTCTTTT